>Ga0116229_10002123_pt1 | contig 31840 bp, 32 predicted proteins | sample S1TSphgellanicum_3_FD_87313 | JGI IMG/M metagenome (GOLD analysis project Ga0116229, IMG submission 87313) | Host-associated microbial communities from peat moss isolated from Minnesota, USA - S1T2_Fc - Sphagnum magellanicum MG | ecosystem: Host-associated > Plants > Peat moss > Unclassified...
CCACACCGCACTATTCTCGATACGGGAGAACCGGAACAGCGGCTCATGCCGCAGCGCGAACGCCGTCCTATTCGCGTCATCGCCGGGCCTCAGGACGATCATTTTGACGCACAGGCGCTGCGTGAATTTTTGAGCAATGAGTATCGTGTCAGCGAGCAGAGCGATCGTATGGGTTATCGGCTTAGCGGTCCGCCGATTGCACACAGCAAAGGCTTCAATATTGTTTCCGACGCTATCTCACGCGGCAGCATTCAAATACCTGGTAACGGCCAGCCGATCGTCGCCATGAACGACAGGCAAACCACCGGCGGCTATCCGAAGATTGCCACCGTGGTGCGCGCCGATCTGGCACGCCTGGGTCAGGCTAAACCCGGTGATCGGCTCCGCTTTGAGACCGTCAGCGTCGATAAGGCTGAGTTACTGTGGGCCGGTCGCCAGGCATTGTTAGACGCATGGCTGAATAAGGTCAGGCGCGCCGCTCAGCCCGCCTAATGCTGCTTTTTATACAGTAATATCGCCAGCCATGGGCCGCCCAGCAGGGTAGCCATTAACCCGCTGCGCCAGCGGACCGCCGACTGTGCAATATTTGCGAGATGATGCTGATTTCTGTGCAGAATAACGCGACGCTCGAGGGTCGAGCTTGAACACGATTGCTGAACAGCTGGGCTACCAGAGTCCAAGCGCATTTATTTCAATGTTTAAGAAGTCGTTGGGCGAAACGCCACAGAGATACTTGAGGAATTAAAGAGAGAGTCAAGGGTTTTACAGCAAGGATGTTGGGGAGCCTATAGAAATAAAACGCAGCTCCCCTGTTCTGGCCTTCCTCCTGCGGGCGGAGGAAGGAGAGTCGTATTACTTGGCGTCGGTGGCTTTGACTTCGCCCATCGCCTTCAGCGTTTTCGACATTTCACGACGTTCTTTAGACAGGTCAGCGTTTTTAATGATGTATTCATCGACACGATCTTCATAGTCGCTGCGCATGTTGGCGATGATGGCCTGCACGTCATCAATGCTCATTCCTTGCTTGATGTAGTCACTCAGGTTGTCGAGCAGCAGAACACGTTTCTGGTTATCGCGGATTTTCTTTTCGTTATCGACAATTTCACGCTGTAGTTTGTTTTTACGACGAAAAATACGCACAAACTCCAGTACGTCCTGGAAACTCGGCTTAGTAGTATTATCCATTTTCACACCTTCGATTAAGTTACACAGATTCATTTACTGACTGCCCGCAATCGCGAACAGCCTATCAGGATTCGGGCTGCGCAGCCACAACCGGCTCATTCTTATCCATCGCCATCGCCATCAAATCCCCCAGAGATTTAAGCTGATCGGTAACCTGCATGCTGAGCCAAACGTAGCCATAAATCTGCGCCTCTTGGTTCTTGCCGCGGTTCATCGACTGCATCAGCTCCTGTAATTCCACCGCCGATTCGTTCAGCTGAATGCTGATTTTAAGCTCATCGCCAATCGAACCATTGCGCAACAGATAGCTCAGTTTTTCCAACGCATCCAGAATCGAGCGCTGGGTATGACGCAGCGTGCGCGCATTCAGCATAATAAAATGGCTTTCTCGCGAGCTCCAGTAGGCGTCGGCCAATAGCTCGAGGGTGCAGAGCAGATTGCGGCACAGCGTCTGGGTAGCATCAAAGACTTCACGCGGGATGTGCGACTCTTTGCTCGAGGCGGCGTGCAAGGCACGCATCTTGATCATCTGCGTCATCGCCTGCTTGAGCTTTTTCTGCAAACGCGGACGCTCGAGCATATTGGGCGACAGCCAGGCGCTGTGCAGCTTGTTCAGCGACATCAGATAGTCCGACATCTGCATCCGCCAATGGATAAAGGCCCGCTGCGGATAAATGCTCGAGAACAGCAGTGCCAACAATGAACCGATCAGTACGTCACCGCTTCGCCACAGCGCGGTTTCCATATCGCCCGGCCCTGCACCGATAATCACGGCGAGCGTCACGCCAAGCAAAAGACCGGCATAAGCGCGTTTACCCAGAGCCAGATAACCGCTGGCGAAGACCACCAGTCCACACCATGCCAGCATGACGGGCAGAGAATAGAGTTCGAGCCACAGCGCAATCATCCCGGCAATAGAACCGCCGATAGTGCCGATAATCCTTTCCGAAACGCGCTGAACGACGTTTCCCCAAAACGAAATTGGCCCCATGACCACCACCAGCGTAATTAACGGCCACGTCGCCTCAGGAAGATGGGTGAGTCGAACAAACATAAAGGTGAGAACAAACGCCAACCCCATCCGCAGACCGTGCGTGACGCGATAGTTGGTGTAAATGAGGTTATCAAGTGAAGAGATTTTTTTGTCTAGACGCACGACCGGTACCGCCTGGTTCAAGCCGGATAATAATATTGCGTCATTTTATCTGAGTTACCTCCGGCGATCACCCGGCTTTTATCAAGGAATCCTCTGCTTTTATCAGGGAAACGCCGGGTTTTTAGATAAATTGTTCGCGATCGAGTTTCGTACCCCGTTGGGAGGACGCCATGAGTGAACCCTCTAAGCAAATTCCTACAACCGGTTGAATAAGTAGATTTTTCGCAGAAGTGTTAGTTTTCTGTGATGCTGTTTGCAGTAACTTTATCTGTTTTTGTTATTATTAAGCTGTCATCTGTAACCACTGATCCTGTTCAGGTATCTGACTCCTCCTGAAAGGTTCGCATTTTGGCTATTCGGATCGTGTCGAGGTGTACTATGAAGTTTGACAACGAAGATGCTTTCAACCTGGCAACCAAGTTTATGGAACATCACGTCGAGAAAATGGGGGAAATTAACTATTTTGTTCGATTTCTTGAGGCCTATTTGAAATTCGACGAATGGCTAAAGGCCGAACATCCGATTGAAGCTGCCAGAAGCGCCAAGAAAACGTTGAAATTTACATCCTGACGACCAAGATTCGAGGCTAAATTAAACCCGCTAAGGCGGGTTTTATCGTTTTAAAACTTACTGTGCGGCCGAAGCAGGCTTGCAATCAGAATATACGTAGCCTTCTTTGGTATTTCGCATCACGTAGCTGTCGCTAAATTTGGCAAATACCATCCCATCAAGCGTTCTTGCAGAGAAAATCTGCCCGCCATCGGGCGTCTTAATTCCTTTCAGCATCGGGCTGGTCACCGACGCGCCATTGGGGCTAAAGGTGAAACTATTGCCGTTATCAATAACCTGAGCGTTGTTGGCAATATGCTCGGACTGTACATCTCCGCCTGCGGCTTCTGTGCTGTGAGTTTCAGTGCAAAGCAGAACCTGAGCAGCCGAAGCGGTGAACGGTGCCGAAAGTATGAGAACAATTGATAATATGGATTTTTTTAGCATACCACCCCCTTACGATTCATATGCTCAGAGAATAGCATCCGCGATGCATAACGGAAAAGCCCCAGGGAGAACATTAGATGAACAGCAAAGAACGCCTTACGGCCAGATACCGAGCTAAATGCGCGGCAGAAAATAAGTTTACACGATACATCGGCGCTAAATTAGCCGGCTGCAATGAACGCGTTTATAAGGCAACGCTTCCTTTATCTGTTCGCAGTGACTCACCTTCTGACTCACAGGAATTTTACTTTCGTCCAATTGGCATTTATCCCTCCAGAACATTAACCGCAAGGTAAATACACGCTGCAGGCGTACTGCAAATGAATGTATAAATTACTTATCGACCTGTTATTCACTCTCTGAAAGATAAACCTACGCGTAATAGAATTATTGAATCATTTATCTGGATCGGTAAAACCTTGAGACAAAAAGGAGATCCATGATAAAAACTTTAAATAAATTGAATATAATCGACACTGTTAATAACAAATAATAGAACCAAGGAATAATCCATGTTTATAAAGTTCACCGTAACCGTTGAAAATATTAACGGCCACGGATTAATGCAAACGTGAACACCCTGTGTGGTCATTATTAACACAGAACGCATAGTAAGACTCTCACAACCATCCGGCGAGGATTACACTATCATTCGCCTTACAGGCGGAACAAGATATGGCGTTATCCAGACCGAAGTGAAGTATTCACTTCACTCACCGTGTCCTCTTAATTACGCCACCTCGTTAAAAACATGAAAACAAGAGGTCGCCAATGGCGACCTTTTTTTATGTCTGCGGCAGCAAGGTTCATAAAATAGATAAGAAGAGAAGCGCATGAAAATAATGATTGAGGGTGATACCGAACACGCCCACCTTGTTGCCGCCAGCAAAGCAATTGATGAGCATAAAAAGAAATACGGGACTGGGAATAAATACCCTCCTTTTACCTACTGCGTCCGCTACCGCAAAAGGCTATTTCAGGTTGAGGTCACCAATAGCAATAAATATCACCTGGCCCACGTCATTACAGGCCACCGTGAGCTCACCAAAGTTCATTACGGAGAAAGAGATTAAAGCGCGGTTTTCTGCTGAATTTTCGCAGGTAAATGACTATATCCATAAGCTTCTCTTATGCTCAAAAAAACGTCAGGATTTCAGTCAAAAATAGCCTCTTAAAACATTAAGAAGTCAAGCGTATAAATCACAGAACATTAACAAAAGTGAAGTAAGCCTGAAGGATATAGGGTTTTATACTAGAGAATCATAAACATATGAGATGTGATGGGCTTGCAGGGATGGCGAAACTAACTTTATCATAAAAAATAAAAAAAATTTATATACGATACAAGTCAATGATTTAAATCAATTTTTAGTCATAATTTTACATTAAATTACAAGTACCCCCCTTTACTAACAAAGATGAATGTGTGAAAAAAAACAACATATCAACTAGAATTCGTTTAACAAACCTTAAGCAACCGCCGCTCCAACCGCCGTAACAGTGTAACGAAAGTTAACTATCAAAATTTCGCCACTGACGCGCCTGGAGGCAACTTTCGGCATGTTGTTTGAATGTTAGACAATTAGGATCATGAGATAGGGTTAAACAGACGCTGTGCTGTGGCGTAAAGCTTGTGCATTTACGCTCATCGGGAAGGATATATTTTATACAGCAGAACGCCTGCAAAGTTCTTTCACCAGTAATTAATTTGTTTTGCAGGAAAATAACTATCTTTCGACAAAATATTGCTTGACGAAAAAAAATTTAAAAAATTTTGAAGTCAGCGCTAACTGCTTATTTTAGAAATGCCTTATTCCATTCAGCAAAATGGAGATAAAGGGAAACAGGGAAATAGCTGTCCCTTAGGTGACAGGAAACGTCGTCAAAGTCTTTTCTTGAATCCTGGAATCAGTTGATAAGGATTGTTCACTATCCGGATCCAACAATATCCTTCTGAGTCTGTAGTTAATCGGATGTGTACTTAATTAAAGAAGTTATTGTTACCTGAAGTTACTGTCACTAGTTGTTACCCAAATAAGGAGTTAAAGATGAACATTAGCCAAGACTATAATGTTACCTTGAGAACATGGGAGCCTGAAGACGTTAAAGGCTATTCAGAAATGGCATCAAACCAAGAAGTCATGAAGTTTATCTCATCAGGAAAACCCCGTACCAAAGAGACTATCGAGCAAGAGATTGCGCGATTCCGTGCTTCTCAGGAACAGTATGGTTTTTCACGTTGGGCAGCGACCTTAGGCGAAGAACATCGCTTTATGGGCTTTGCAGGCTTCGAGAAAAAAGAGTACGGCATTAATTTTGGTATGCGTTACGACTCACAGTGGTGGGGAACGCCTTGGCCGTTTATTGCTGGTCATCTGGCTTTAAGCTATGCCTTTGATAAATTGGGTCTTGAAGAAGTTTATACCCTGACCAATATCAAGAACGTCAAAGCCATCAATATGAATATGAAATACCTTGGCCTTAAAACACTCGATGACGGAATTTTTGAGACTGAATTTGGTCCTCATCAACGCATTATCCTCACACAGAAACTCTTCCAGTCAGTGCGTGAAATGAACGAAGGAAAAATCATCAAATTAGTGGGATCCAAGCGTTATAGCGAAAACAGAATAAATTGAAGGCTTTCTTGTAATGAAAAATGATGATGTGATCCTTCTTTGCGACCACGCCGTGTTCCAGGGGGAAAAAAAGAACCCGATTTTATGGGCTCTTTGGTTCCCCTTGGGCATTTTGGTTGCGTTATGCAGGGTAACCCTGCTAGTGATTTACACAGTACTGATTCAAGCCTGTTCCGTTGAAACAAAGAAAAAAAGTTATATCAGACTACTTCGTTTAATAGGTATCAAAGTTACCTCGAACCTGGACTATGACACAGTTAAAAAACACACAAACGGTTGCGTGGTCGCGGCGAATCACATCAGTGTTTTCGACCACTTCCCCGCGCTGGCTATGCCTTTGAGCACGCTGATGGTCCATCATGTTGACAGCATTGCTGGCAAGGTAATGGGATTCTTGCTGTTTAAAGGCTCGGGTTCAGCATACTGGCAAGTTACCGATCTCAAACAAATGGTAAAGAAATTCCGAGAATGGAAAAAGTCGCCCGATGGCGTTGCGCTGTATGTAACCCCCGAAGCCACCATTAACAATAGGCGGGGGCTTTTTCGTTTTCGTCATGATTTCCTGGTAAGAGGTCGCCCGGTTGTTCCAATGGCGATGACTCTTCGACTGCCTTTTGGACTGTCGCCAAACCCGATAGACTCCTCGGGCATAGCAAAATTTCTTCGTTTATTGACCAGTCCGACGCTTCATTTCAATTTGGACTATCTTGACACGATACCGGCTTATGTTTCAGAAGCCGAATCGGGCACCCCCCAGGAATACGCCGACCGGATTCAACAAAGCATCGCCCAGCATTTAGGTATCCCCGCCACCCATGTTACTCGTGAAGAAAAACATCAATATCGCGCAGGGAGAAAAAAATAATGGATGTCATCTTCGATTTTGACTTCACGCTCATGCCTGAGGAAAGTACCGTCGAAGTGTTGAAGCTTGCCCTTGCAGCCGATGCACAGCGTGCAGCCCTGATGCAGAGACTTGCTGACATCGCACCTAGGGCCCTGGCAGGCAAAGCGAGTTTGGCGGAAAACCTCTTCATGCTACAAATGGCAAGGAGAATCAAAAGAAGCCACATCAAACAGTATGTTGAGAACAGCCGAGATCGTTTGCCGGCTGTTTTTCACGAATTGTTTAGCAAGCTCAAACAAGCGAATGCCACTATCCATATTATTTCAGGGGGTTATGAGGAATGGATTAAACCGCTGGCAAATGAATGGGGCATTGCGCCCGAGAATGTTGTCGGTAATCGATTCCTCTGGTGGCGTAATAGCGTCATTGGCCTGCGCCCTTCTCCGCTCTGGTCTTCAAAGAAAAGTAAGTCCTTCATCGTTGAAGAGTTACGTAAAAAGAAAATAATCACTAGCCCGGCAATGATTATTGGGGACGGGACTGCCGACAGAGATGTCTGGAGCCGAGGCGGAGTACGCTGGTGCGTTCTGGCTGAATACTATAACAATGCTAGCCTGAAAGATGGCGATAACTGTTTTAGGGCAGCCACACCGGAAGAAATGTGCCAAAGCGTTCTGGAAATTGTTCACACCAGTAAAATCCGCTCGGAGCCTGTTGCCGAACTAAACTGAGTTTTTCTCTGTTCTTTTTCACAGGGCCGCAGCGCCCTTCGACTGACGCCAGCGAGGTAACTTCTGGCGTCAGTTCTGAATCAGGCCCCAAGCTTGCCGTTAAGCTTCCTTTCCCGCATTCAATACGCGCGGCAGGTTGAGTTCAATCCAATCACTCAGGTGAATGACCTGCTCGTAGACTTCCAGCCCAAGCGGGGTTAACCGGTACTCGGTGTGCGGGGGCATCACGGGCAGCATGGTGCGATGAATGAAGCCGTCCTTTTCAAAAGTCTGTAACGTTTGCGAAAGCATTTTTTCGCTAATACCGCTGATTTTCTTTCTAAGTTCACTAAAGCGCAGCGTCTCTCTATCAAGAGCAATAAGCACCAGGATCCCCCATCGGCTGGCAATATGCTGGAGTATTTCGCGAGAAGGACAATTTAAATCAAGTAGCTCACCTTTCCTAAATGGATGATTCAAAACACCCTTTTCGCTCATCGCCATTTTCCTCTCAATAAAATCAATACTAACCAAATGGTAAGTACTTACCTTTATATAGTGTATATTCTATAGTGCTCTCCGTACAGAGTTTCGATGGCTATACTTTTATATACGCCTGCTGTTCGGCAGGCTATCTTCGGAAAATGGAGAACATTATGATTGCAGTTACGGGTGCAACAGGTCAGTTAGGTCGTCTGGTAGTCGAAGAATTACTGAAAAATACGCCTGCGAATGAAATCGTTGCGGCAGTGCGCAACCCCGCGAAAGCCGAAGATCTCAACGCGTTGGGCGTGGATGTTCGCCAGGCTGACTACAGCAAGCCTGAAACATTAAAAACCGCTTTTAGCGGCGTCGATAAACTGCTGCTGATTTCGTCAAGCGAGGTGGGCCAACGTACCGCACAGCATCAGGCCGTCATCGATGCCGCCAAACAGGCCGGCGTTAAACTCATCGCTTATACCAGCCTGCTCAATCTTGACTCGTCTCCGTTATTGCTTGCCAAAGAACATCGCGATACCGAAGCCGCATTGAAGTCGTCTGGCGTACCTTACGTGCTGCTGCGTAACGGCTGGTATACAGAAAACTATGCCGCAAGCATTGCACCCTCACTGGCCCATAATGCCTTTATCGGCTCTGCCAGCGACGGACGTATTTCTTCCGCTCCACGTGCCGATTACGCGCGTGCGGCGGCAAAAGTACTACTTTCTGAGGCGCAGGAAGGAAAAATCTACGAACTGGCCGGCGATCAAAGTTATACGCTGGCGGAATTTGCCGCTGAAATCGCTCGCCAGTCTGGCAAAGAAGTGAATTACGTCAATCTGCCGCAGGCGGACTTTGCCGCTGCACTGAAAGGAGCAGGTTTACCAGAGGGTCTGGCTGATGTTCTCGCGGACTCAGACATTGGGGCAAGTCAAGGTGCACTGTATAATGACAGCCAGACTCTGAGCCGTTTACTGGGCCATGCGACGGGTGCTTACCAGGACGTGATTGCCAAATCACTCAACGCGCTTTAAGGCGCGTAGGTCGCGAAGAGCTAGGGAACCACCATTCCTATTTCACGCCTTGCGTGTCGAGAGAAGAATGCTGGTTTCCGTATTATAAAAATCCCTTCAATTCGGCGAATACGCCCGAGAATTTGATCGAAAATTTCCAAATTATCTGCCCCTAATTCCACCAGCAAGTCCCATTTTCCATTGGTGGTATGCAGAGTATGCACCGCCGGTTCTCCCCTCAACTGCTGAATAATCACCGACGCTTTCGCTCCCTCAACCGCCACGTTCATGCAGACGAATACGGTATTGATGGTAAGGCATGCTGCGTTTATGAGTAATCAGGAGACACAGGCAAGCAACGCCTTTCAGAAACGGCTGACCGGTATCAGAGACGTGCAGATTCAGGCGCAGATTGCCTTCGACAGCTATGTCAGGGCATTGAGAAGCGTCGATATCGATGTGCATATCGTTGATGACGTCGCCGAGCACGGCACACCGGACTCGCTCTTTCCAAATAACTGGATTGCCACGTTGGAAGATGGAACGCTTTATCCCTTTCCAATTGAGGCTTCCAATCGCCGCCGTGAGCGTCGACAGGAGATTATCAACCGGCTAGTCACTGATTTTGTGGTGAACAACCGCGTTTACCTCTCTGCTCACGAGCTTAAGGGGCACTCCCTTGAGGGCACAGGGTCGGCAGTCGTCTTGCGATTGTCTGTCTCGATGCCCTGCCTTCACTGGTTGAGCGCCAGCGGCGGCGCGCGTTGCATGCTGTGCGAAGTGTTTCTGAAAAGGTGTGTGGCTATGGCTGATTAGCCGACGCCGATGTTTGCTGGTTAACCCAAGTTGTTTGCGGATAGTTCATTCGAGCATCTTTTACCCTGGGATGTGACGTTAGTAACCCAATGTACATGCAGAAAACGGGGGCATATTAAATGCCCCCGTCTGGGGTGTTACGCCGTCGAACACCCTAATTTATTAAGCTGGATAGCCTCTCTGCCGTTTAACCGGACAGCGATATTGGCAGCAGTCTGTTAAGGTTATTGTTTCTGCCACAGGGAAGCCAGGCCTGGCATATGCGGTGCCCAATGGCTTGCTGACAGGTGACCTTGCAAACAACGATAAACGGCACCGTTATCAGTCACCATATCCCCCGGTTTGTACTGCTTATTTGACACCCAGCTGTCACCACCAACGTCGGGTACTGATTTAGCTTTTACTACGACAGAGACATCAGCATGGCTCTGCAACTGTCCATCACTTACCTTTAGGGTAAAGACTAAGGTTTCATCTTTTTGCACATCAGGCGTCGTAAAGGTTGTCTTCACGCTGTTAGGATGGCTTAAGGTGACTTTTTTGCCTGATTTCTGCACCCAGCTATAGGTCAGAGTATCGTTATCAGGATCGTGTGAAGCGGAGCCATTGAGCGTAACCTTCTGGTTGCTCTCTACTGTTTGCGCCGAGCCTGCATCCGCTACCGGTGCATTGTTGCCAGCCTGCTCTGCCTGATGTTTGATGATGATATCAAACGGCGTTGAATTGCGTTCTCCATCGTTAACCGTCAGTTGGAAATGCAGCGTTTCTGTCTTGCCTGGAGCAGGAAGAGAGAAAAAGGCCTTGTCATGCTGGGAGGTTAGTTTGACTTTTGAACCGCTAATTTGCTTCCAGTGGAAAGTTAATGGCTGTTGTTCTGGATCTGATGAAGCTGAACCGTCTAGCTCTACGTGACTAGCTGCGCCAACAATCACTTGCGGGAAGCTTACCTTTGCCACAGGAGCCTGATTAACGTCGCCAGGTGACGCATTTTCAGCGGCGTCTTTCATCTCTAATACATAATCAACCTGCTTATCGGCTTGCATATTCAACGTTGGTGAAGCACCGAGCGCCCATACGAAGAATCCGCCAAAATTATTTTCCGCCTGCCAGCCAGCACGATAAATATTATTTGCACGAGGTTCAACAAAGCGTCCATTAGGACCCCACTGATCGTTAATAGTATTACCGAGAATAATTTTCGATTTATCACCCAGCACTTTACTATAATTTTCCATGGCGACTTTATATTTAAAATCAGGGCCTGCATCATAGGTCATTACGTTAAAGAAATCGAAAAGACTTTTACCTTCTTTAAGGAGAGTTAATACTTCACCCGAGTGATCGGTTTTGCCGTTATAGGAACATTCTGCAGTGAGATTATCAAGACAACTGACCGGATCGGCACCCACGTGATAAGTCGTCAGACTTAGCAACTTACCGCTGTTTGCCCCTAACAACGCACGTACGCGTGTTGCCAGTTTCAACAGATTATGATTTTCTTCTTCTGTCAGACGAGCCTGTTTTTCATAATCAAAATCTACACCATCCAGGCGGATTGTTCCAACCTTCTGATATTGACCATTTTTTTTGTAAACTGGAAAATCCTTTTTCAGGAGTTTCACCAGACCTTGCGCGATCTTTTCGCGGCTGTTCTCATTGTGAAGATCTGCCCACAGACCTTCGCCTTTTTCACCCCCAAAGGCCAGCATGAGTTTTAAATTTGGATTATCAAATTTAGCCTGGGTCCAGTTGAGATATTCCATCGGTTTCCAATAGGTATCGCTTCCGGAATTAAACATGTTGTCAGAACCTGAGATATTACCTTGGGCATCCCAGGAACCAAAAGCGAGCAGAAGGGTATCTACTTCACTCTTTTTAATCAGCTCCGGCGTCATATTAGCGGCGCCCCATGAAGTCAGGTAGCTTATAGTACGCTGGTTATCGGCAGCATGCGAAGAAGCGGCAAATAATGAAGCACTGATAATAAGGGATAGTGTTAATTTTTTCATCGTCGGTTATTTTCCTAAAATTATTGACCGGCGAACAATAGCAAAAAAATCCTAGAGAACTTTGGCGTTCTAACTAAGAACTTTCGCTTATAGGGGGGATATTTAAATAAGATTAATAATCTCCTGGCGGTAGTTCGTTTGACCGGCGATTGCCTACGGCAGGGGAAAGAAATTGGAGTCGCGATGAAAATGCACCAGGGTCCTGGCGGGTTAACGCTGCGTAATGGGGGAAGAGGCTCTGCCCTGCTGTGCAGGGCAGAATTCAACAAGCGTCGATTACTCTTTTAAGTGCTTTGGCACTGGCGGCGTACCGTGGGTATGGAAGGTTTCGATGGTCTTGAGCCCCCATGCCTGCCCTTTCTTACGCTCGGCTTCTGTCCATACCACGGTTTGCCAATCGGGTGCCAGAATCAGGCGAGCGCCTGAGTTTGCCAGCTCCACGCGGTTGCCCGCGGGCTCCCAGACATAAAGGAAGAACGTGCCCTGAATTGCATGCTTATGTGGGCCGGTCTCAATGTGTACGCCATTTTCTAAAAAGATATCGGCAGCACGAAGAATGTCTTCACGGGTGTCTGTCGCGTAGGTGACGTGATGAAGACGAGCATTGCCGCCACCATGCTCTTCGGTACAGGCCAAATCGTAGGTTTTATTATTGATGGTAAACCAGCAGCCGCCGATGCGGCCGTTGTCCAGCTGAATCATCTCGGTTACTCGCGAGCCGAGGCAAAGCTCCATAAAGTTTTTGAATTCGCTTACGTCTGCCGCCAGCAGATTAAGGTGATCTAAACGGCGAGGAGAGGCTCCACGTCCATGATAGCGCTGCGCCAGGTTTTTAAGCGCCGGGCGTTCACTCCCCTCGGCCACATAGCGCACGGTGTCATAGTAAATCTCGAATACGTGGCCGAAAGGGTCCGCAAAGCGGAAGGCCCGACCGTGCCCCTGGTCGTCGTCCACCCATCCAATCACTTCATATTTGCTGGCTTCGACAGCTGCAACACGGCGCATCAACGCCGCTTCCGAGGAGGCACGATATGCGATATGTCCAACGCCGGTGGTGTGGTGGCGCGTGAGTTTCAAGGAATGGAATTCGTAGTCATCCCAGGCTCGCAACCATGCATGATTCTCATCCTGAGCCGAAACGGTAAGGCCATATACATTGACGAAGAAATCGAGGCTCTCTTCAAATTTGTCCGTGTACATTTCAACGTGGGCCAGATGTGCAATGTCATAGCAGGGTTCTGGAAGTTGCTGCGCCATAATAATCTTCCTATTGTGTAGGCATACAGAGTGTCACACTAGGTTAACCGGCGATTGTAAGGCGGGTCTGTTGGCTTAAGTTTATAGAGGTATGACTTCCATTTATACTGTGACTGCGATAACAACCTGATTCATCGAGGTATAGCGCATCTCAAGCCCCGTCCCTATAAGCAATAAAATTATTTACTGTTCCGCCCCCGTAGCGGCTGAAGGCGTTCAATGAGTAGGAAAACCTCCAGCTTATGGTCGACTTCGGTGCCAGGGGACTTATTCTGCCACTTGAAGTCCCCTGTTAAGCAGGCTAGCCTGCTTATATCAAAGGTAAGAAATCTCTCTATGACAGGTGATATCGGCAATGGCATTGATCCCAAGAAATTACGCACGGATGGAAAGCGGCTACCGTGAGAAAGCATTAAAACTCTATCCGTGGGTGTGTGGACGCTGCTCGCGAGAGTTTGTGTATTCAAACCTGCGTGAATTAACGGTTCACCACATCGATCACGATCATACCAATAACCCGGAGGATGGCAGCAACTGGGAATTATTGTGTCTGTATTGTCACGATCACGAACACTCGAAGTACACCGAAGCTGACCAGTATGGTACAAACGTCGTTGCGGGAGAGGACGCGCAAAAAGATGTTGCCGCGGCAACCTATAATCCCTTTGCCGATTTAAAATCGATGTTGAATAAAAAGTAGTACATCCAGCCAGTTAGCCGCTCTTGACCCCATGGGTTCCACGTGGATCCCGTGGGAGAGACCCTCCTGTAACAACGTCAGTCCTGCCTTTACAGCAGATCATGAACATGCCTCATGTTTCAATGAAATTAAATCACTTTTCCTCAATCAACGACTCTGGCATAAAATACACATTATTATTGGCTGTAGACAATAGCTAGTCCACTGAATAAGAAAGCCATAAAACAAAAAATTGGAAATCCTGAAAAAGCAAGACGTAAATTCAGGTTTCATATCAGAAATTAGGATACCAGACCACGATGAATAACGATTTTACATTTACGATTAAGAGCATTTCTTTCGATGAGAATTATAACCCATCTGAAAATACGCGTCTCACGACCAACTTTGCTAATTTAGCCAGAGGGGAGAAACGTCAAGAGAATCTGCGTAACGCCTTAACGATGATTGATAATCGTTTCAATTCCCTGGCGCATGAAAATAACCCTAATGGCGATCGTTATTCTGTCGAACTTGAAATTATTTCCGTTGAGCTGAATATTGATATTGAAGGCAAAAGGAAGACTTTCCCAGCTATCGAAATATTGAAAACGAATATTGTTGATAAAAAAACGCATCAACGTACCGAAGGGATTGTAGGGAATAATTTCTCCTCTTATGTGCGAGATTATGATTTTAGTGTATTACTCTCTGAGCATAACAAGAATCAGTCGACGTTTAACATTCCAGAGAACTTTGGCGACCTGCACGGAAATATATTTAAATGTTTCGTCAATTCAGAGGCTTACAAAAAGCACTTTAGTAAGCAACCGGTTATATGCCTGAGTGTTTCAAGTAAAAACACCTATCATCAGACTGACTATCAGCACCCTGTATTGGGCGTTGAATATCAGCAAAATGAACTGTCCTTGACTGACCAATATTTCAATAAAATGGGGTTGCAGGCGCGCTATTTTATGCCTTCCAATAGCGTAGCACCTTTAGCGTTTTATTTTTCTGGTGATCTCATTAGTGATTACACCGATCTTGAACTTCTCGGTACTATCAGTACGATGGAAACTTTCCAAAGGATTTACCGACCTGAGATCTATAATGCCAATTCCCCGGCAGGAAAAGAATACCAGCCAAATTTGAATAACCAGGATCATACATTAACTGAAATTGTTTATGATCGAGAAGAACGTAGCCGCTTAGCCATTGAGCAGGGAAAGTTTACTGAAGAATACTTCATCAAACCGTACCAAACTATTCTTGAACAATGGTCTGCTCATTACGCTCTTTGATTAACTAAAAACACAAGGTCATTTATTATGAAAATTTTGTTACCTACTTCGACTGCGGGCAGTTTGCCTAAACCTTCATGGCTTGCACAGCCTGAGACACTTTGGTCACCTTGGAAATTGCAAGATGAAGAACTAATTGATGGCAAACAGGATGCGCTGCGTTTGTGCCTACAGGATCAGCTCCAGGCAGGTATTGATATCGTCAGCGATGGCGAGCAAACGCGTCAACATTTTGTGACTACGTTTATTGAGCACCTCAGCGGCGTTGATTTTGAGAAACGTGAGACGGTAAGAATTCGTAATCGTTACGATGCGAGTGTCCCGACGGTCGTGGGTGCAGTGAGCCGCCAAAAGCCCGTTTTTGTGGAAGATGCCAAGTTTTTACGTCAGCAAACCAAGCAACCGATTAAATGGGCTCTGCCAGGTCCAATGACCATGATCGACACCCTGTATGATAGCCACTACAAAAGTCGCGAAAAACTGGCCTGGGAATTCGCCAAGATCCTTAATCAAGAAGCCAAAGAACTCGAGGCTGCCGGTGTTGATATCATCCAATTTGATGAGCCAGCGTTTAATGTGTTCTTTGACGAGGTGAATGATTGGGGCATTGCCGCGTTAGAACGAGCAGTTGAAGGTCTTAAATGCGAAACCGCTGTGCATATTTGCTATGGCTACGGCATTAAGGCCAATACCGATTGGAAAAAGACACTGGGGACAGAATGGAGACAGTACGAGGAAATCTTCCCTAAACTGCAAAAATCTAGCATCGATATCATTTCACTAGAGTGTCAAAACTCTCGCGTGCCAATGGATCTGATTGAGCTGATTCGAGGCAAAAAAGTTATGGTTGGGGCTATCGATGTGGCAACCCATAACATTGAGACACCAGAAGAAGTCGCCGATACTCTGCGCAAAGCGCTACAGTTTGTTGATGCAGACAAGCTTTACCCTAGCACCAACTGTGGCATGACCCCGTTACCGCGTCGAGTCGCAAGAGGCAAGCTGAATGCGTTAAGTTTAGGCGCACATATTGTTCGAAAAGAACTTTCGAACAAATAAGCTTGCCAAAAAGTAGCTCATTTTAAAAAAGCTCAGTCCGGTTGGCGCGATGTGATTAATCGCACCGTATCCAAAATCCTTCACCGGACTGAGCGTTTACGCTTCACTCGCTGTCAATCTTGATAACGATTTTACCTAATGCACCACGTGAAAGCGGTTTAAACGCCTCAACCGTCTCGCTGAAGCTGAAAACCTGTTAAATGACCGGCTTAATATAGCCGGTATCCCCGAACTCTCCCCTGCTCCCTTTTTGGTTCAACACTGGATTTAATCGAAATTTTAGGTAATCTAACGAACTCATGTACTAGTTAGATGGATTAAAAATGAATTTTTCGTCAATAGATGACGTTAGAAATCGCATCGATCAAATTGATAGTGAATTGGTTAAATTGATCGCCCAACGCAGCGAGTGCGTCAAAGCCGCTGCCGCTTTTAAAACCGACCACGCGTCCGTTCGTGCTCCTGACCGGGTCCAGCAGGTTATCGATAAAGTGCGTAAACAGGCCACCGAAGCAGGGCTTCCCGAAGTCATTATCGAGAAGGTCTATCGCACCATGGTAGGCGCGTTTATCGATTACGAACTCGAGCAACATGACACATTGCAACAGAAAAAAGCCTGACATCGTTCGTCGATATTCTATCGAGCCGGTGTCAGGAACCTGGATATCGGCTAAAAATAGCAGTGCTATGGACATCGCAGCGAAAACGAAATTAGAAGGCCAACCCGCCCAGAGGTGGTATCCTTACCTCCAGACCGTCACTCTCAGCCCAGCCTGTTTTCTCTGATTATTGATCACAATGGCTGAGAAATACGCCAACCAGGTGATTTTTTAACGGCATGTTTTACAAGACAATTAAATTCAGATTAAGGCCTTAACCCGCAATGCGAGACAAAAGCGTTCAGCCCACTTTCTACTCACGACTATTGATATCTAAAGTTAGGATGCTGAAATTTATGAAAATTATTTTACTAAAATCTTAATCTGTACTCAATTATGTACTCAACTACTTTTTCATGACGTTTAATTCCATGATTCTCACATCAATGGGCAATCATCAAACTCCTCAGTGCACACATCATTGATGATATGTGTTTCCCCACCCCAGGCGATCGTTTCCATCCCCTCGGTCTTCTCATCGATAAGTTGACCTGCTCCTCGCTGATTAACACACAGTAATGCTGTTAATAGCTGTGGTGATTCATTAATTCCGCTATTCGCTTACAGCGGACTTTGACGATCATAGATGTCCGCTCCGTGCCAGAAGCGGACATCTAGGACATTACAAGCGTTAGGTCATATGAAGACATTACTAACATCGGGGTGTACTAATCAACGGGGAGCAGGTCACGACAACGACCGAAAGTGGCTGGATATAAGCATGTTAACTCCATTTAATATCTAAAATCCTTCAAATAGATACGTAGTTAACCCCAAATAGTCGAGTATTGATACGCTTATATGCTTTGTTGAATAGATCGAAACCCTTGTAGGAATTAGGTTCGGTTTCCCTTTTTAACTGCCAAAGAAAACGTCCAACTAACCCTTGTTTGCTGGACGTTCATTTAAACGCACTTATCAGAAAGCGCTAGTGATTATGCGATACCGTATTTTTTCTCAGTTACGAATTTAGGTTCTTTCCAATTTGGGCCCTTAATGTAGTGTAAGGGACTCTCACCACCCTTGATTATTCCTTTATCAGTCATCTTTATTACCGTAGATAAAAGCTCTCCCTCTGAAATGACATCAAATCGGTAACGTGTATAAAAGCGGTCCAAGTTAGGATAACCAATTCCATTGGGTGAGCGAACGAAAAATGCGACAGCATCCTCAACGGACTCTTTTTGCACTAAAGATTTAAAATCAATCATTTATACTCCCTCCATTCTTGCTCATCAGCCGCTTTTAGTGCATCAGGGGTATATAGCTGCGTTATGTCATCTTTCAATTTATAATCTTCCAAAGTTGCAGTATGGGTACTATTCCAGATTGCCGAAGCAATTGAAGGATGAATCGCCACAGGTTTAACAGACACCTCAAAGTCATTTAAGATGGCTTAAAGAGAGGTACCTATGAGCGCTAAGCGTTATCCCGAAGAGTTTAAAATTGAAGCAGTGAAACAGGTTGTTGATCGTGGTCATTCTGTTTCCAGCGTGGCAACACGTCTCGACATCACCACCCACAGCCTTTACGCCTGGATAAAGAAGTACGGTCCCGATTCTTCCACTCATAAAGAACAGTCAGATGCTCAGGCCGAGATCCGCCGTCTCCAGAAAGAGCTGAAGCGGGTTACCGACGAACGGGACATATTAAAAAAAGCCGCGGCGTACTTCGCAAAGCTGTCCGACTGAGGTACGCCTTTATCCGCGACAACAACCATTTCTGGCCTGTTCGCAAGCTCTGTCGGGTGCTGGATGTGCATCCGAGTGGATTTACGCCTGGCTTCAGCAACCGGATTCACGGCGGCATCATGCTGATCTGAAACTGACGGGGCAGATAAAGCAGTTCTGGCTGGAGTCGGGTTGTGTTTATGGTTATCGCAAGATCCACCTCGACCTGTGGGATACCGGACAACAGTGCGGAGTTAACCGTGTCTGGCGACTGATGAAACGTGCCGGGATAAGGGCTCAGGTTGGATACCGTAGCCCAAGGGCACGCAAGGGAGAAGCCAGTATCGTGACGCCCAACAGGCTCCAGCGGCAGTTCAACCCGGAGGCACCGGATGAACGTTGGGTGACGGACATAACCTATATCAGGACCCACGAAGGCTGGCTGTATCTGGCTGTGGTTGTTGACCTGTTCTCGCGTAAGGTTATCGGCTGGTCAATGCAGCCCCGGATGACAAAAGATATTGTCCTGAACGCACTTCTGATGGCCGTGTGGCGACGCAATCCTCAAAAACAGGTGCTGGTTCATTCGGATTGTAAGTATCCCTCTTAACCTCACAATTTTGGCCCTTCATTGACGCGATTCGCAGTGCTGATGACTTCAGAATTGCCACGATCATGCGTAAATATTCCCCTGTGTTTTCCGCTTCCCGGCTTGAACAAGCATCCGATCCACTTCAACATTTCCGGGAAGCGCAATGCCAGGTAGACAAGATAAAAGCACTCCTTGACGAGGAATTAATACACTCGATTCTTGAAGTGTGCCAGCTTATTCATGATGGGGGATTACTGATCCTCCCAGATACTTTCCTACTTCAATTGGAGCTGGAATCACAGCAGGATGTTGAGTTCGTAGAGCAAGAGGACGTCAATGAGGAGTTAGAGGCTTGGAGCCAGTCACTGAGCGCCTCCACTCATGAACTTGAGAAATTTATCAATTATATTTCATCCACCTCATCTTACGGAACCCATCAGGGCGTGAAGGGACTGCAGTATCCGCGGGTTATGGCGATTCTGGACGATGAAGAGGCCCGGGGAATCATGTTCAGTTACGACAAATTACTGGGCGTTAAACCACTTACTAAAACAGATCGGGATAACGAAAGTGCAGGAGTCGATTCTTCACCGAGAAGATCACGTCGTCTTTTGTATGTTATCTGCAGCAGGGCCCAGGAAAGCCTGGCCGTTGTCGCGTACACAAAGGTCCCCGTTTCAGTGGAACAGACCGTAATAAAGTCAGGCTGATTTGGAAAGGAAGAAATAATGCACATGTGACTGGGACACAGCACGTTTAAAGTCAGGGTCAAGAAACTTCCGTTCCGCACTTGAGCAGACATTTCTGCAGCCTGACCGACACCTCCGTGCTGTGAGTGCAATGGGTCGATGCAACGCTATCCTTAATCAAGGGGACGTTGCTAGTCTCAGTCTATTTTAATCAATAGGGAACAGGTCAGTTGAGTAAAAATATGAACAACTATCGTGCTACATGCTGCCTGTATAACTTTTTACAGGGTCTGGCTTTTCGGCTTTGAAAAATTCGTTGAAATTGAGGGGTATCAACGCTAATTTGGTATGAGAAGAAATGATGGGAGAAGGAAAAAAATCTTCCGACTTGCAGGCAGTTTACCTTCTATTTTTTAATTAGCTGTAGGACAAACATCCCTGAGTTCAAGCGTTAAAAGTGGGGTGTACCAACAATAAGTATAGAGAAGGGGACTTTATTTTGCGAATCGGTGTCATTGAAGTCGAGGATTTATTTGCCGTTACGGACTGGTGTATAAAAAGCAGTTTTCCTGAAGATTATGATGCTAGGTGCCTATATAGTGCGTGTGCGATTCACACTATCCTTGCAAGTAAAGGGGTCAAAGCCATTATAGTCGGTGGAGACGTTGGAGCGTTCACCTTATCCTCTGATGGTCGAGAGGCATTACTAGAAGGTTTTGGTGATGGCGATACGGCTCAACCAAGCCACTATTGGATTGAAGCAAATGGAGTTATTTTAGATCCATGTGTGTCTTATTTGCCAAGAAGGTCTCGAATACGCGCAGTCTCAATGCCAATGGTTGCCTGGTCAAAAAATGTCCCACTACCGAATTGTCTTCAATATGTTGAAAAAATTCGATATGCAGAAGAGTTGAAATTTATTTTTCCAGACGATACTGCAAATCGAATTAAAGAATTTATTGATTGCTGCCAAAAACGATATTCATCAAACGTAGCGAAGAAAAAACTTTATACTTGGTTACTATCTAATCCAAACAAATTGAATGACGCAGCAAGGTCAGGAGATCTCTGGGCGAAAGGAGCAATTCGTTTTCAATCCATGAATTCAGTACCTATCATTCCAAGCTAGAGTATAGTTTTTTTGTGGGCAACAAGCGCTTTTATTTAAAAATTCGTTCAGGCTGTCAGCCTTTGATACCGGGTGATTTTTAGTCCGATCCTCGTTCACAGCGGACCTTGTGACCTTGCTTTCTGTCCGCTCCGTGCCAGAAGCGGATGTTGCTAAAAACAGTCTTTCATGTATTTCATGACCAGTCCGCAGAGTATGCATTTCGTTGATAGCCCTTAACCCTGAATATTAATATCAATCCGTAATGGATGCGACAAAACAGAGTCTGAGCGGGTATCAGGCGAAAAGATTAATAATTATGACCTCCCATGTATAATGCCATCTGAGTCGTCATATCTTGGTCCCTGTCAATATTGACCTTGTCATTAGAAAAATCCAGCACAAAGAAATGATCAGTTTGCGGTGGTACAACCTTAGAGTAAAAGCAGAAGTACTCATTGTTCATTTCATATTGTAAATTTACAGAAATTTTTTTAATTTTTTTGTTTTTCACTAAATCCATAAACATTTTATTTAAATCTGACCTTTTGCTTTCCTTGTCATCATCTTGAAGCTTAGGGTCAAAGTAGCGTATGAAGCAGTTTTCAATAATCCTACCTTCATTATCAACTTCAATCTCATCCAATTGAGAATTTGAAATATTAAATATCATATTGTAGTTATTATTCAGAGATATAACTCTTGGATTAAACAAACTAAAATAAACAAAAAAATCATTATCGTCATTTGAAACACTATACAGCATCTTCGATAAGCCACGGTGAATGAAATCAACAGGACGCCTATGCGGATGACGTGTATATCCTACGTAATGCACTTCAGTATGGATGCCTAAATCAATGTAATTTTCTTTCACGAAGTCATGGACTGAAATCACAAGTGAATTGCCATCTTCATGTTCAATGTAGAGAAACTTTTCAGTTATTCTAACATTTGGCGTTATTTTTATTTCCCCATCCTGAGTAAACTTGCGAAAGAAATATTTCACCCGAAACTTTCGCTCCTCTTTGCCAATCAACAGAGTGAATACTATATTTTTTGTGAAAGGGTTATACCTAGGCTTCCTCTTGGTTGAAAACCTCACTTTCTTTCTTGAACCTAAGAAATAAATAAATCTCTTTTCACAGTTTTCCCTCACATGTTTCTCGATGGCGCTGAGATAGTTTTTTATTATCTTATTTGTTCTGATATCATCGGGAGGATTAATCATCATATCATACCAGATGCAATCGGTGTTTATGAGATCTATCCACCATGACTTATCGGATTGTGAGTAGGCCACGTTAGAGTTTATAAAATCAAAGTTTCCGCGAGTCATAAAACGCCTTATCACGTAAAAAAATCACCTAACCATAGATTGAGTAGCAGACGGTTCGCAAACCATTGCTTCCGTTTGTGCCCTGATATTTTCATAATTCATTAGTTGGCATCCCTACATCTTTAGTCTCACATGTAGGCCCTAAGCCATCAGGCCCCTGCCGACAGCACCAAAGGCTGAAAGGAGCATACCGGAGTTGCCGGTTAGCGCAGTCGGGCTAAAAACCTAGTCCACAGGATGTCCGCAGATCGCTCATAGCAGACCGATTGCAGTACACATTGTTCCATTCTATACAAATATCAGGCATAGCTCACACAATAACAAGTTAATCGTTGGAAGACAGTTCACCTCAATTGAATACTTTCATTACATCCCATATATCGATGTAGAGGGCTTCCCTCTTAAACCGTTAAAGGATAACTATCATGGCTCTTAAACCTGGTCCTAAACCAATTGCTAAATCGACAGGAAAACCTGATAAACGCCGGCGTGATAATAAGGATACACCCGGTAACACACCCGGGCTAAAACCGAGTAAATCCACAGGTAAATAACATCAGTGAGAAAATAATTTAGGGCGTAAATAATTTCTTTATGCCCTTATTATGAAAATAGATTACAAAATATTTTTCTGTAGCCAGACCTGCGTGCCTTCTATGTCATACGCCTTTGCTCCATATCCTTTCGCAAGCAGGGACTCCGGTAAATAATCGTCATATTTATCCAGATATTTTTCTGGAACATCTGCAGCGAGCTCAGATTCTGAAGGCAAGCCCGACAGCAGTATTTCTTTTAGCGCACGTTGGACAGAGGATACACTTGCGCCCTCTGTCTCTATAACACCGGCAAATGAACTGGCTTTGAAGCTGCTACGCATGAGCAAGGCCGTTATCGTATTAACGACTTTATCCCCCATCCAGGGGAGAACGTAACTACGCTGGCCATCGGAAATAAAATGGGAGTTTTGCAGATTGTAACGCTTAAAGTTGTTACAACCTTCTTCAAAAAGGCTTCTTGCGGTGGCATCTGCATAATCGACTCTCTTACTACCTATCGCTATGCGGTAATCATTTTCCTTGTAGATAGCGAGCATCTCCTGGCGAACAACATCATGTACAGACATACCCCCACCACTAAACTGTGGCGGCTGGCCTCCTTTGGTCGCCTCAACATAGATAACTTTTTTTTCCACCTCGATCTCTGTCACTTTCCAGCGTCGTCCACCGAATATTATGTGCTGGTCAGGCAGAAGGGGGGAGTCCACAGGCACTGTGCCAAGCGTTCGGTTTCCTGCGACAATCCGGAACTCTTCTGGAGTATTGAACACAGCGTAAAACGTATAATGGTTAGTCAGTTTCTCCCCCTCAACCCCGATAACCATTTCTCCGCTAGCAAGTTGTGTCAGCAGGCCGTATGCCCCCATATGCTTAAGCAGACTCTTGAAATCGCTTAAATCGACATTCCGAAACGGGCCTGTCTGGCAAAGTTGTGACCAGAGCTGGTCAGCTCGAACTCCGCCCCATTGCGCAGTGATCGCAAGTATCTGGTGTAGCAGTGTGGAGTAGTGCATCTGGCGAGTATCCGCCGGTTCGAACCATCGCTTAGTAATCATCAATCTGATCATCGCCATCGACTGGACCAGTTGTAGCCGCAAGTGGTCAACGATGCTGCTGGTTGCGGTAAGTTCTTGTTCAGAGATCAGCATTCTCAAAACCGATGGAGAATCGCGCCGCCCTGACCGGCCCATACGCTGACGCAGGCTGGAAACGGAATGCGGGGGAGTAACCTGTATAACCGACTGCACCTTACCAATATCAATACCCAGCTCAAGCGTCATGGTACAGATGGCTGTTGTGGGCAAATTCCCTTGCTGTAGACGGGCTTCAAGCGTCTCGCGTAATTCCCTAGACAGGGATCCGTGATGAGGAAAGAATTCATTCGGAACAATATTTTCCTCACACATGTCGCTCAGCGTTGCCGCAATGCTTTCAGTACGCTTTCGACTGTTTGCGAAGACAAGATGGGAGTCGCCGCGGCAGAGTCTGAAAATGTCGGCACAGACGTGTTCTTCTGCTGAGCGTTGAGGTTCTTCTCCCTTTTTAGTCACCGGCTCCAGATAGCCTTTGACCTGTACCTGCAGTGTGGCCGTACTATTACTGTCTGTCACAGTTTCGCAGGACAATCGCTTATCCGGACGCAACAGTTCAGGCACCTTATCCAGTTCTCCTAACGTAGCACTCAACGCAACGCGGGGAACTGGATTCGCATGACGCTCCAGCACATGATCAATTCTATTGAGCAGCGAGAGTAGTTGCATGCCGCGCTCTGAACCAATAAAGGCGTGAAACTCATCAATAACAATGTAGGCCACTGGCGAGAACGCCTGTTTGAGCCAGCCCGATGAGTTTATGAGCAAAGACTCAAGTGATTCCGGTGTAATAAGCAAGATGCCAGACGGGTTAGTGCGGATTTTCTTCTTTTTGCTTTGTGGTACATCACCGTGCCAAGGCGTCACCGGCATATCCAACGCATCGCCCAGGCTATTAAGACGACGGTACTGGTCGTTAATCAGCGCCTTAAGCGGGCTGATATAGACAATACCAAAACCGCTCGTGATACCTGCAATTGCTGAACAGGCAGGCAGAAAGAAAGCCTCTGTTTTACCCGCTGCTGTGCCTGCACTAATTAGCACGTCTCGGTCACGGGCTAAAACTGCCGGGATAGCGCTCTCTTGCAGGGGTCTTAAGGCAGACCAGCCCTGCTTATAAACCCACTTACGAACGCGGGGATCGAGACTATCGTAAGCGCTGCTCATAATTTGAAGTTGGCCAGGCCGTCATCATCATCTTCATCCTGTGCAATGTCGTCATCCATATCGCTGGGCCTGTCATCTTCAATTGCCACACCCGAGATTAGCGTCTGCCAGTTTATCGAGCTGTTTTGTTCAAGCACGGCCAGCATGTCCAGGAAACCTTTGATGGTATTTCGGGGGGTACGGAAGTAAGCATCCCCTATGGTTTTACTGCAGTGGTGCAGAAAACCGGTAAGTGCATCATCCGATACCAGATACTTCTCTGGCTCTCCGCCTGCATAAACATGGCGAAGATTTTTCAGTAAAATATACAATTCCTCTGGGGTGAGACTGGCAAGATGTAGCGTGGGTGACGAGTAGTCAATCACACCTGCCTTCTGAGCGAACCGATTTTCCGCCAGACGCGATTGCAGTGCCTCATAACTGTAAAGCCCTTTACGCGGATCAAACAGGAATTCTGGCGTGCCTCCAAGAACAAAACCAATATTCTCTGCAGAACCCTGCAGACAGTCATTCAGGATCCGCAGGATCTGTTCATAGTTCGCCGTCCTCGCCTGAGTGTTGTTCAGCTTATAAAGGTTTACCATCTCGTCGAGGTTGACCAGTAATCCGGCATAGCCTGCCTGACGGACAAACAGGCTTACCAGCTTCAATGAATCGTAGAAAGAGGCATCTGAGATAATCGTCCGGACGTCGAGATCGTTGCGGGCATCGGTTTTTGTGGTGTATTCGCCCCGCAGCCAGCGAATGGCATTGGATTTTAACGTCTCGTTATCCTGTTCATGTCCGCGCCAGAAGGCATCGATGACTTTAGCAAAGTCATATCCCCCCACCATGTCTGACAGAGCAGCCAAGCGTTGGTGAATAACCGACGAGACTGGAGTGCCATCCGCATCAGCCTCTTTCCTCGCCTCCGTGACGAACTTCTCCACAACACTGAGTAACGCATTACCGTCAGGTTTGTTGCGGGTGGACATGTTTTTCATAAGTTCTGAGTAGAGATTGCGCGCCTGACCTCCCGATGAGTGAATGCGCCTGTCGGGGGAAAGGTCTGCGCTGACTGTTACCAGCTTTTTTTCAAGTGCAATAGAACGTACTACGCTGATAAAGAACGTTTTGCCTGATCCATATTCACCGATGATAAGTCTGAAGCTTGCACCGCCGTCCGCTATCCGCTCAATATCCTGGTGGAGGGCCGTTATCTCATGCATCCGGCCCACCTGAATGTGCTGAATGCCTATTCTTGGCGTTACACCAGACTTCAGTGATTGGATAATAGCATCCCGTTCTTTAACTCTTATGCGTGTCACAGACATCAACTATCCCTCTAATTCTTTGGCAATTTCCAGGTCTACCCAGATATCATCATCGGCATCGTCCAGTACTGGTGCATCAACCACTGCATAGGACCAGTCATTGATAACCTCAAGCGCACCGCTGAGCATCAAATTAAGATTTTCGCAAAGTGCTGTCACCTCTTTCCGAGGCCACTGTTCCTTTTCCAGAAGCCTGTGGTAAAGCTGGCTATGTGCATTATCAAGGCCACCATCCTGCGTCCCGGTTGCGGGAGCGCTCTCACGAAATTCCGGCTCTTCCTCGGTGAAAATCGCGCTAAGTAATTTACGGACATCGTCTGTGGCAGACTCATGGTGAGCCAGCACGCTGGCGTCTAATGTGAACTCAGCGGCACCCGGAGTCGCTGATGCAGACGACAGCGGGGTAACCTCTGCCGTCGAATGTTGATGGATGCTGCCGGAGATAGTTGAGGGGTCCAGTCCCAGGCCTGAATAAATTTTTTCCAGTTGCTTGATTTCGGCAGGCTCAATTCTGCCATCCGAGCAGGCTACCCCCACGATAACCTTACCTACTGCTGATTTTTCCATCGCACTCAGCAGCGCTATTCTATTTTTCATTCCCGTCATATTGGCCGGGGTATGAAGCTGCCACGTCAAATACGCATGTAAGGAGCGTTTTTCATTTTCGCTAAAGCCAGAATTATGGTCGATCGCATTTTCCAGCACTTTCTGCTCGGCCTGATCAAGGCTATTGTCGGTTAAGGCTACCATTGACCCAAGTCTTAGTGTCATTACCGCTGAGAGAAATGCCGGAGATGGTGAGAAGCGCGCACCCTCACTAGCGGCAAATAAAACCAGCGCGCCGTCAGCTTCTGCTTTCACATGGTGGTAAAACGGATCCGGTGCCAGGCAATAGCCCATTTTCAGGGCAAAGGCTTGCATCAGGTCGGCCTCTTTTTTATTAATTTTCGCCGGGCAATTGGCTCCCATGTGTACCCAGAAGTCAGCAACGGTGGTTAACCCCTTGCGACTCGCGATCTCTTCATCAGCCCAGCGTTTGAATGTATTTAAAACTTTTCCAGCGCTTTCGTTAATGATTTCCACAGGCAGCAACATAATTGCAGCAGTGTCATTTTCTGACGTACCTTTTCTGCCAAGGTAGCGGCTGTAAGCATCCAGTTCATCTGTACAGATCTCTGCAAGTGTCATGATTTTCTGGACTGGGCCCTTCAATGCACTAGGGTCAGGCAAGTCTGGAACAGGAAGACGAAAGCCGCGCAGACTGGGGCTTGCTGGTGTGTAATCCAGTCGTAGTCGTGTTTTATTAGGTTTGACAACCATCCCCTCACCGTATTTGAGGGTATAGCGCCGTTTGAAAAGCCCAGCAAATTCTTTCACGCAGCGGCGGGCTGGAGTACGTAACGTATACTCCGTGTGATTTGTTACCCACGTGAGCGCCAGATCTGCTGAAACAGGAACTCCAGCATCCACAGCCTTTGCCAAGGCTAACTTAAACAGCATACCATTGCTGAAATTCCATTCACGGCCAAGATCAGCGACCAGATCAACGTCCGGGCGCAAAATAGACATCGCTTCAAGTAACTGGGATGAGTAATTCCGGAAGGAGCGATTTTCAATGAATACCGATCGTAACCGGCATACTTCATTAAATAGAGTACGGAACTCAGCGCCAGAAGTATTATTATCTCGGCTGTCAACCAGTGCCTTTCTTTCCAGGCCATACAGATAGATAAAAACGTAACCTACAGGGCATGCCGCATCATGCCTGTCACTTGCCAGCCAGTTTAGATACGCGCCGCGCGCATCAGGTGAAAGCGAGGAATAACTGGGCCAGTATCCCAATGAGTTATCTTCGTAAAGATAAGGTTTTGGGTATATCTTAAGCGTGCCGTCAATTAATGATGCCTCGCTGCCATCATCATAATAGCCGCTCATGCTTTGCCCGGCGGGCTTCATCCGCTGTCCGAAGTAGAAGTTACCATCGGTGATCTTCACACCACCCACAGTAGTCACCTCACCCGGCAGCACCCATCGAGCCAAAGTACCAGTAGTTTTTGGGGGATTCTGAGGTTGAATCGTTGTTACTCTGTATTCGACACTCCGGCCGCTGTCCAGTGTAAAAGTTGCCAGATCATCATCTTCACTGTCATCTTTTCTCACAACGGCCTCTTTTTTCTTGATGTCAGCAAGCCATTCTTTAGGTGGCGCTTTCACGGTTTTGGAAGGATAAGATCCTGCAGATTTATGTTTTTTCTTTTTGAAAAACAATAGATAAATTACATAAATCGCCGCTATAAATATCCATAACTCCATGGGCAATAACCTTAGAGATGACTTTTCACATACGCCGAAAAATGGCGAGGGAAAGCAGGTGGAAGTAGATTAATCTTAAAATAATACTTCTATATTGCGAGGGTTAAAACCAAAACATGACAAAATTTAGCCTATTGGTTTTCATCGATAAAATCATTCGCTATCAGCTAAATGCCCAAAGTCGGCTGGTAATGCTTAAGACAGGCTAATGCGAAACCTCGGGGGTATTGTTGCGTTAACATGTAAACAACAGCCACATAGCTGTAGACATTGTTGGACTTTACAATGACTGCAAAACTTACCTGTTTACTGAGCAGAGTTCACGATCCTACTGAAAACATAGCCTTTGGGTGGAGCTTTATTCCTAGTCTATTAGCCTCTAACGTTCCCGCCTCTCGCAATTCAGAGTGCCATATCTTATGTGGTCTACCTCAAAATACTGCCAGTTCAGCTTTGAACTAACATCGCTAAATTCAACCCTCCACCTATTTCACCGCTGCGAACCAAGGGGCGCTACGCCCGCCTATGCAGTGACAGCTTTTTCTCCGGGTGACTTCCGTTCTGGTATCAGCTTCCGGTTAATAGTTTCCCAACACAACCCGTCCCGCAAGGGTAAATGGCACGCATTCTGCGCCCTTGCTGGCCGGAACGGTGCCGGGATAGCGAACCGTCAGGCGATACGAAGACGAAAATCACACCACTGACGGAGAAAAAACATGACTATTTCCCTGCATAGCCAGACTAGCGCCCCTAACACCGCAGCAGCAACCAGCGTATCCCCGCTGGAGCAGTCAGGCTCCTCAAAAACGAAATTTTCCAAAACCAAAACCGATATTTATCAGACTGTCACTGACAACATCATTTCTGCACTTGAAGCAGGAGTTAAGCCGTGGTCATGCCCGTGGCAGCGTGTACCGAGCATGTCAGGATTACCTTCAAATTACGCGACAGGTACTGCTTACAGTGGGATGAATATCATGTTGTTGTGGGGCAGTGCGTCAGAGCAAGGATTCAACGATTCACGCTGGATGACCTATAAACAGGCGCAAGCGGAAGGCGGGCAAGTGCGCAAAGGGGAGCACGGCACGACAGCCATTTTCTATGCAACCTTAGAGAAGGAAAGCGAAGACGGCGAAATTGTCCAGATACCAATGCTGAAAACCTTCACCGTGTTTAACGTTCAGCAAATTGATGGTCTTCCGCTGACAACTGAAACCATCAGCCCGGATGCAACTTTTGACCCGTTGCCGGAGGCTGAAAATCTTATCCGAAAAAGCGGCGCAAACATCATTGAGAAAGGACAAAACGCCTTTTTCCAACCCTCAACTGATGAAGTATGGCTACCAGAGCGCCATCTGTTTTCTGATGCAGCTAATTTCTATGCTACCGGCCTGCATGAGCTGGTTCACTGGAGCGGTGGTAAAAAACGCCTTAACCGTGAAATGAAAGGGAAATTCGGCAGTGCAGATTATGCGGAGGAGGAATTAGTGGCAGAGCTGGGAAGTGCTTTTCTGATGGCGGATTTGGGGATTGTCGGAGAGGTGCAGCATGAAAGCTATATTGCCTCATGGCTCCAGGCGCTAAAAAACGACAAGCGCTATGTTTTCAAAGCGTTCATCGCCGCCTCAAAAGCGCATAGTTATTTAATGGATAAAGCCTGAGGGCAGGGGCAAGAAGCCGTAAAGGAATGTGGCTTTAACCTTATATAGCGGTGGGAGGAGTAGCAGTGGTGTTAGGGTGTATAATTCCAATGCGAATTTTACTGGCATACAGTGTCAGGAAAATTCGCAGACTGCGGGGCGGGCGGCAAAGAGCCCGCTCATTCCTTTTAGATACATTAGAGCAGACTTGATCTGGCAGTGTTCTCTGTTAGAACACGATTTTACTTGATAGTCGGCAACGAGCTAGAAGCGGAAGTTCGGAATGCAAACTTACATCAAGGTGTCTTGAGTCATAGGGAGCAGGTCAGTTCGAATAAATAAGTATATCTGCGTGCGTTACAGTTTGCCCGTGATGCTCATGCACACTCAGAGTGTAACTCAGGTCATCAAACTGAGGGGTGTTAGTCATAACCTCGCCCTCGCTCAGGAATCGCCGGAACCCGCCGGTATGGCAACCTCAGGCAACGGGCGAGCGGCAATCAGGATGAACACAACTGATAGCAATGCACAGAACGCCCCCAACATAATAGACTCCGCGTAACTCTGAGAAAGGTCAAAAAGCAGCCCCCCTACGCTACCGCCGATCAAAGCGGCTAACGCGCCGCGTATCACGGCATTGGGGTAGCGCAGGGATGTCAGAACTGACGTGGCGTTATCGGTAAGCTCGCCACGCATGACGGCGGTGGGGTAACGGATTTCAGGCACGAGCTTTTCGGCGGGAGGTCGCTGCCGGTCTTCCCGCGTTGACGGTACGGCGTAGCCGATGCGCTGGATGTAGCTGGTCTGGTTAAACACAGATTCCGGCTGTTGGCCGGTCGTGAAATTTCCGGAGTAGTAGCAACTGAGTGCACGCTTCAGGGAACCACCACGGCGGTAGCAATCGGTGAGGATGCGCTCAAACACGGACAGGTTGGTACAAGGGTCAAGAAGGTCGCGGGCGGTCACGCCATAGTGACGGAAATTGGTACTGGTGATTTGCATCAGCCCGATGGAATAGCGTCGGCCCTGAGCCGCCAGTCGTCCGGAGAGGTTGACCGCCTCATCCCTGCTGGTGGGGAAATGTGAAGTCACGCCTTTGCCACCGGGCAGAATTTCAGCGATGGCATACGGATTCAAACCGGATTCGACCCGCGCCACATCAAGCGCCGTGGACGGATGTACGCTGTGGGCGCACTGCATGGCCGCCGCCAGAAATACGGTGGTGGAAAGCATGGTGGCCTCGGAACGATAAACCGGGCAACGCGTACCGCCATCAGACGGCACAGGACCGGGAAAAGGGGGAGGGGCGGTTAAACGGGCTGAGTATCCTGTGTCGCCTCGCCGTCGTCCCTGGGCTCAAGGAGCACCAGCTTTCCGGAAACGGCAATGCCAGGTGTCAGTACCACGTTCAGGCCGGGTTTACCGTGATGGGCAAAAGCCACGCCGACTTTCGTCCACCAGGTGTTTTTTTCACCCTGTGGGTCGGGCTGACTTTCCTGGGTGACAAATACGTGATAAATGGGTTTTCGCATGAGGCCTCCTCTAATAAAAA
>Ga0116229_10002124_pt1 | contig 31836 bp, 25 predicted proteins | sample S1TSphgellanicum_3_FD_87313 | JGI IMG/M metagenome (GOLD analysis project Ga0116229, IMG submission 87313) | Host-associated microbial communities from peat moss isolated from Minnesota, USA - S1T2_Fc - Sphagnum magellanicum MG | ecosystem: Host-associated > Plants > Peat moss > Unclassified...
ATATATATATATATATATAAAGTATTTTTCACATGAATAGAGAAAGAAAACAACAGAATTACATAATAATGTACAAGTTGCCAGAAAATGTTCCCAAGGGAGAAAATGGAAATGACATAAATTTTAACTCTTTAATGATGTCTAGTGTGTTCCCATAGTGACATTTCAGTTGGGAATGTCTACTGGCACAGATGACAATGGTTTGGGTGTTGGCTGGTTATTGAGAAAATGGCCACATGATTAACAAGGTTTAACCAGACAGAGAGACCTTACCTGCTTGGTTTATTATATTCTGTAAAGCTCTGATAAAACCCTTCTGGGTCACATGTTTGCATCGATAAAAACCAAAAAATCAACCCATAACCTTTCATGTTTTGTTCAACAAGTTCTTGAATTCTTAACCCCTAAACATCGGGGAGGACCAATTTGGTCCGCTTTTCAGTAGCGTATTTCTAAATTCTCTGATGCTTAGGGGTTAAATACTTAAACCTTTGAGCCATCATATTCCATTCGGTCACACTTCTCTGATTTCAAGTCCAATTTCAACTTCTTTTAGCTTGATTTTATTGGTGTGAGTTGACAATATTGAGGATTGTGTAAGGAATGAAGATTATTTTTGGGGGAAAAGTTTTACCTCCAAAACCCTACCTTAGCAATATACTAGGTGGTTTTCAAGTTTCATATCAGCTCAGGTATTTCAAAACTGACCTTTGTGCTTAATAGTTCGGTATTATACAAAAATATTTTTAAAAAATTGATAATTGGAGTCATTGCTTAAGTAAGGAAGTTGATTAGGGGTGTCTGAGTTTTTTTTTCAAATTCCAATTATTTGATACCCTGTCTCAGATAATTTTTTTGTTTTCACAAAGATTCTGCTCCATGGTTATCTATCTATAAAGCAAGGTTGTTTGTTTTGTTCGTCATGCTGAGATCTCCCAAACCTGGCACTTCATGTCACATTCTTTGTATCTTTGGAAAAAGAAGACAAATCGTGTAAATAAAAAATCAAGGATGGGATGGTTCCCATCAAAAGTATAAGGCAAATGAGAACACAAGTAGACACAACCCAAAGAAAAAACAAAAGCAAACAATCGACAAAAATCAAATAAAGACCCAATGCAAAGAGGACTCATGGCTACGAAATGATAATCAACCATAACAAAGAAGATTTAAGATGGAAGAGTTGTCATTTGCCACAAATTGGCTAGTGACAACGGTGCACTAACTATGATGTGTGGAAAAGATGAGGAACCTCAACCAAGTTCAATAGCTCATTGAAGAATCGTTATGGCTTGTGCATGTTGCAAGGCTATGGACATGCACAATCGATAATAAGAAAACAAACATCGAGGGGACTAAAAAAGAACATTGATGATGCGCGATAGTGGTCTATGCACAAGTGGTCAAAACAATAATGAAAACACCCATGTGTCTCAATAGCAAGGCGAATGAAATCATCGCCTAGTGTTTGCTTAACATATGGTCGTGTTTTCTCCTGAACAACCATCATCACTGCATGTGTTGTCATCATTGATGTTTGTTGCACCATATCTATGTGAATTGAGTCATCAATGATGATGTCCATCAAGGTCTGAAAGCTATTTTTGGTGATAGGGATATCCATTTGTCTATCGGGTGTGGCAAGGGAAAAGGTTGGAGATATTGTGAACATGTGCTCCACTCTCCAAAGCAATAGTTGTGATAGTATTTTGAAATGTATCATGGGCTATTGTATGTTTATTCCCATAGGCACACTAAAGCAAATGGGTACCTAGATCATCAATGGTATGACCACACTAACACCGTGAAAGATGGGCAACCATAGGATGTGGCAAGCTAAGATGGCTATGTAGTGCTATAAGAAAATGGGCTAAAAACAAACAAAATGCAAGTGTGGTAGGTCAACCTAATAACCAAATGCCTACCCCTAGACCCGCACATGAGTGGAAATGTGCTCACATGATGTCTGAAAGAGTGTCTATTATAAGCAAAACAAATTTCTATTCGTGTAGGTGATCTACCAAAGAAGTCTGCAACTAGGGATAAGACTAAACCACTAGGTTTTCAAAGGGTGAAACTTAAAAGTGAACAACCTAAGGTAATAGGGCTTAATATCTCGTAATGCCATCTAGAACGGGGAAATGTCAATCTCAACATGTGTTATTACATCTAGAAGAAAAGGGTGATTATCTTGTTGGAAATGAGTGACAAGTGCAAGAGTGATCAATGCTTAACATCCCAAGAATGTGGGGGCAACAATTCAAACTATTGAAAGGATGCTGAACCTGTTTGAAAAAGTAGGAAAAATGGCTTAACGATGAGTTAAGTGACCGATAAAACCACCAAAAGATCCCACACCAAGTAACTTCTTCAATGTAACCATGATACGAATATCGAATTTAACATAATGTTGCAAAATAACTAGAAATGGAAACATTGTTCGAAACAAGTAACCAAGGTGTTGGGCATAATACAATGAGAACATCGCAAAAGTTGCTTGAAAATCTTCAAGCATAGGGAGATTATATATCATCTCAAGATCCTAATGAAGAACCTTAATCACAAACAACTCAATGAATGATCTAGATCCCATTGGTGTGCCCAAAATAAAAAATTCAAATCAAAAGTAAAAAAGCTAGGAGGAAGTGATATAAAATGCTCCAGTTCATTTCAACAAACTTTTGATGAGTAGGGGTGCACTCCCTTGGTTTGAGACTATTTGGAACTATGGTGTGAAAGCTATTGATTATTGAATCATTTTCTCATTCAAAACTAAATAAAATTGAAATTAAAAACTATATTGGAATTTGGGGGTGTTGGTGTTGTTGGAAAGCCCTCAGTGAGTTAGATTTAATAGAGTTTATTTCAGAATTAAGGTGTGGGAGATATTCATTTTTTAGTGGATTTTGTTGCTAGAAATTTGAACAAATTGCAAAAAATTGTTGCAAACCAACTAACACAAGCATTAAAGGATGCCCAATGGAAGCACTAAATTAGCTTCAATACTATTTTTTTATGAAGATTTACATAAAAACATTGTGAATCCTTTTTGGGCTGTAAAATGTACATACTTTCATAATGGCCTGGATGAACACATGTATTACAGGAAATAATTGTCTTTTAGCAATAAATGATTATTTCTCATTGGCCAACAATTATGTTTGGTGATGAAAGTTATTTAGTCTCCCACTTTGTATAATCCCTATTTTCAGGTTTATGGGTGAGGATGGGGGAAAAACATAACAATACACATTAGATGTGTTAAATATTGATAGAAGGTTATCGTTGGGCATGCTATTTAGTCTTAAAAGGGACAAAAGGCTTTCTAGAAAAATGAATATTTTTGAAAGAAGGAAAAAGAAAATGACGCACCCCCAAGCTCCTTAATGGACTCAAATGTGAGTCCAAACTGAAAACAATGGAAAAGCAAAGAGTCGAGGCACACTCCTTGGCTCACAACACTTTGAAGGGGTAGAGGGTCGTGTTGGAGCTCCGAGATGGGACTAAAAAGAGTGACAAGCATCAACTACTCACACGGACCTGCACAAAACCAACACAAGGTGGTTAGTGCATAATTGGAGCACTTTTGGTGCTAAGACGAACCACGGGCAACTAAGACTCACAAGACTCACCACGGCTCGGACTTGGGGGAAGCCACCACCTTCCCCCTTATAATATACTTTGTGCCTCTCCACGAGGCCTACATTCAAATGGTTTTTTTGTCAAAGTTGAGACTCTTGCAACTTTGGGGCCCCATAACTTTGTGTGCAAACCTCCGATTGAAATGAGGTTTGAAACAAAGTTGTAGTTCTTGTTAAGAGCTTTCCAACGGTATGTGGCACGCCACCTACACACAAGGAAATCAGGTCGATTCCCAACTTTTAGTGGTCGGGAGTCAAATTGCCAATTTGACTCCTCGCCCTTCTTTTGGCCATAACTTGTGTTTCAGATGTCCAAATGGGTGATGCGAGCCCATTTTAAACATCTACGTTTCAATAGCTTTCCATTGGTATAAAAAAATCCTCAAGCCATTGGGTTTTGGCCCTTGCAATTGCTCTCTGAACATTTGGGAGTCTACCGAGACTCCAACTCCCAAAGTGGAAGCTCCTTTGGGAGTGTGAGGGTTCATTCCCTCACACTTTCCTTCACTCCCGGGCTTCCCTTTTGGCCTGCAATCTTGTAAGCCCTTGCCTTGGTTGCAAGCCAAGGCGATGGTTGCGACAGAAAATTAGATGGGTTAAAAAAACAATTTCCCCATGCAATTCCTCTCATTCTTACGTCATGAACTTGACATGGAGGTCACCCTTGCCAGGCTAAAATGAACTAGCACACCATGAAGGATGGATGGTGAGTGGTCAGGAAAAAAAAATTTGTTGAGTTTTAGTTCCCAAGCTAATGGTTAGTTGTTTTTGTTACTACCTACCTTTTAACATCATGTAAGGTTGTCAATAAACATGTAATAAAATTAGCCCAAGCCTATGTGCAAACCATATACTTACGTAATAAATAGTAGTGGTGACCAATAATGAACAGTAATAGTGACCTTCAAGGAGGTGTTCAAGTGTTGAATAAAGCTTGCTCATGACACAAACCCTAACATGCAACAAATGGAACCTAGTCGACTACATTCCAATGGAGATGATAACATGGAAGATGTCAACATGTTGATGGAAATGTTCAAAGCACGATCAATGAAGTTGGGAAATATCAACCCATATTGTCTAGAGGTGAATGATTATACCCTTTTGGGGCAAAAACACATTAGGTTGTCACAATTTCGGCAGATTAGAATCCCTTTTCAATGTCGTTTTTTAGTGTAATTGAAAATTGGCTTAAAATATGAATATTTAGATGATATTGAAAAATTTTAAAAATTTCCATTTCCAATTTCAAATTATGATGCTATAAAAAATATAAAATATATCTCAAAAGAAATTATTTTTAAATGCTTTAAAATAACTTTAAATAATTACAATTTTTGGAATTTTAAAAAGTCCATAATATAAAAATTAAAATCACATTCCATTCATTCAAGGAATTATTAAACATAATTCATACAATGTCCCAAAGTTTCAAACACATAAGATTAACACATTGTAAAATAAAAGTCCATATCCATGAATTTTGCAAGTGTGACAAAAATGGTGGGTAAAATTCAAAAGTCCATTACTTATTGGCTATCCACGATTTTGATTTTATTTTTTCATTTTTGAAAGGTTGATTATGATAGCTTTAAATAAGTGAGTCCTTTCTTTTATTATTTTGATGGATTTTATTTTATTTTATTTTATTTTTATATCTAAAGAATATAAGAAAAATTGCCAATGTGATGTCCATATAAGGTCACCGTAATGTGCAAACACCCCTTGGTATGTTTTGAAACCACAAAAGGTTTATTGATAAAAGAAATTAGTGAAGTAGTTTGTGATTTTGTGTTCAACTAAAGTAGGAAATCAATTTTCAGTCGTAGCACATAGTGATTGTCAATTTCATTGGCAATGAAGTTTTAATGAGCCACAATACTAATCGGATCCACCTCTTAAATAAGGAGATTACAATAAAGGACATCCATTTCAAAATGGATGCAAGCCAAGGATTATACTTCTTCATGACATCAAACCCAAAAACCCAAAAACCACGACATCTTTCAAAATCAAACCCAAAAACCACAAAGAAATTTTTGTTGTTCACCCCACACAAGTTCCCATGGAAAATTGTTATTTATCAAAAACTTTGGGTCCCACTCTTTAACCCAAATAGGTTTTTGGGACTAAAGTTATTAGTGTGGGCTTCCTTGCATATCTTGCCTTTAAAACTTCAATCGTTGGGGATGAAAATCACTTCACAACTTGAGAAGGTGTTGGGTGTTGACATAAACAATGAAAAAAGAAGAAACGCAAGATTTTGTGTAGCTCTTGATCTAAACCAAGGTTGGGTGGCACATTTGTTCATCAAGGATGAAGAAAGAATCATATTATCAATATTAATCAACTATGGGAGGTACCCAATACACTGCCAATTTTGCATTGGTATGTGGCATTTTATTTGTAGTAAGAAGCTAACATATAGCTAAGGAAATCATGTTTAATTTAAATGAAAACAAGGTAGACAAGGAACCCTAGAAGGATGGAAATAATATAGAGGGAAGGAAGGAGTCAATATAAGCACGCCCTTGAGATGTGGGAAAAGGGGAGGTGATCTACTAGGTCCAAACATGTCTCAAAAACCCAACTCAAATGTTGACAATGATGGCTTCACAATAGTGAGCAAAAGGTGATGGCCTTGAATCACAAACCAAAGCAATAGGGTGGAGGTCCCTAGATGCAACTCAATTAACATGAACATACCAAGAAGTACCAATCTCCCCAAATTGAACCTTATGTGAAAAACCATGGCTTTTAGGCACCATCTTCAAAAAAGGGAGTGAGTCATGTGCCCTGAACTCTTGAAATGACCAGCCCCACATTACCAAATAGCCCTAAACTAACCCATGCCAAAACACTCCAATGGTCCAATCATTGAAAAATATAGGAAGAACCAAAAGAGGAACAAGCAAGGTAGAAAGTTCAAGGAGTAAAATGGAGGAAAAGGGAATGTCAAAAATAGTGGGGGGATGGTGCTATTTGAACAATTGTTCAGAGGCTCAATGCCCCAGTGATTGGGATTATGGGAGGTTAAGATTTGCACAATTCACTTGTGGTGGAACCACCCTACCAAGTGACATGCAAGGTCCAAATGATAGTATGCAAGGGAATGAAAGTGGTGTTTGAGGGCTTGTCCCAACTTTCAACAATTATGTTAAAAGCCAAGAATGTTGATCCCCCTAAAACAATTTGTAAACATTGCACATTCAAGGCATACATGTGAAACTACCTAACTAACAAGCTCATGAGCTAAAAACATCACTACAATAGATCAAGGTTTAATTGATTAGAAAATTTGGTAAAAAAAGGACTCAAAAGTGACAACCATCAAAAAGGTTATCTAGTCATTTTGGACAAGTCATTTTTAACATTGTCCAATGTGACTACATGTGGCCTTTTTTATCAAGCCTAGAGTGACACTTTTGACTAATGGTTTTTTTTACTAGTCAATATATCAAATTCCCCATTTGATATGGCCAATCAAACATCAATCATTTTTTACTAGCCATTTATTTGACAAGTGGCAACATTCATATGTTGCCACATGTCAATGTTGATTTATGTGGTAAAAAGGTAGGTAGCTACCTACCTACCTACAACTATGGGTTTACAATGCACATGTACACCATATACATCACCAAGTATATAAAATTCATATAAGTGATTTGCTTGAGTTTGAACCTAGAATTTTTATGGAAGCATCCCAATGCCTTTACAACCACTTGGTAAACACAACCATTTGTAAATAAAAACATGTGCAACATTTTGTTTAATCTTGTTAATTATGAAATCTTTAGGAAATCCCAAAATTGACATAACTTTTATATTTCAAATTCTATTCAAATGAAACAAATAAACGCATAATGTTGTAGCCTATTCAAAGATCTATTGAACAAAATCAATATATTTTATAAATGTTAGAATGAGTTTTGAGTTTTAATATATATATATATATATATATATAAATTGTTGACAAATTCAAACATGTTAAATTATGATTCTTCCATTTCAAAGTCCATTCATTATGCAATTGAAATTAACTAGGTAGTTAGATTAGGTATGGTACTAGTAAGGTATGTCATAGGTAGGTAGGTAGGTAGGTCGGTTGTTAGGGTAGGTTATTTTTGGTAGTATCAAATTACATGTGCACATTTTTTTTCTTCTACAATAAAGTTTGGTGGCAACTACACTTTGCTTTAAAGTTCTTTATTATTCTACATACTTATTTCTAACTTTGTTTTTCTACTTTGTCCAAATAATTTCTATAGGTTATGGGCCCACACATTTCATTCTACTTCCATAAACAAAGGTAGATTATAAAAAGTGAATTTTTATGCACAAAAACTTTTGGTATTAATTTGTAGTTGCACAACATATGTAAATAGAAGAAATAGTACAACTTTCATTCAAAAGGTAGTGTAACATCAAGTGCAGCATTTAGAAATGATCTCACAAGGGATTTAATGCAAGTGGAAAAATTCAATGGACAATACTTCACATTGTTGAAATTTTAAATGGGCATCATGCTTCACATGAAACAATTATCAAGGATACTTGATGGAACAGAAGATAGAATAGTCGGAAGTGAAATTGAGTATGATTGGTTACACAAAGTCATGGGTGGAAATTGGTTGCATAAGGTTTTCTTGACAAACCCCTCCTCAAATTCACTTGACATGTTCAATCAACTAGCCTTTGGAAATAAGAAATAATTATGTGTTGCACTTGCCTCCCACCTTCACCTTCAAGCAACTTGTAGCTATTGTTCAGGCACCTACTGCCTTTGACTTTGCCTTCATCATGCCCCCTTCTTATTCTAGCTTATTATGCAAGGTTGAAAGCATTCTTCAAATGTTCAACCCTTCACAAGCCCCTTTAACTTAATGGGATGCACCATGATCATGGCATGGTACAGTTAAATGCACAACTACTTGGCCATAAGCACCAAAGGGCAATTAGGGATTTTTTAATTTTTTTTTAGTCAATTTTGTGGTTTTTCAATTTTAGCATTTTTTTGAATTTATATATTTTCTAAAAAGTTTCCAAAAAAGTTCAATTTTTTTTGGATAGCCACAATGCAAAAAATTCACCGCAAAAAAGATGTTGATGGCAATAACATCTTGGCATGACCATCCATTGATACACCATTGATGTGGTTGATACACTTTTCATGACAATGGAATTATGCCACAAATTTCACTTGTGTGATTTCCTTTTCACTTTTATTGGGCCCTTTTCCTATAGGGCAAATTGGGCTAAGGGGCGATTCCTATATGCACTTCAAGGTTAATCTAGGGTAAAGTTTAAGGCCATGGGCTTTACCAAGTGTAAAGATCTGTTCCAATTTTATTTTTTTCTTCCCTGAGCAACTTGGCGAGTGTCACAAGTTAAAAAAAAAAGAAAAAGTGGGGCTATTTAAAAAATGGAATGCTTGTTCTGACAATTAATCATTTTCAAAAACTCCCCCTAAACAACACAAGAAAAAACACACTGGATAACATGCCTTTCAACTCCACCAAAACAAAGTGCACAAATACCTTTGTGTGTAGAAACCTTATTTGTAAATAGTTATTACACATTCCACTATTAGTTCACTCAAAATAACTAATAAAACAAATTCCACCAAAACTAACAATCCCATTGGCTTGGAAAAATAAAAATTTCAAGCCTACAAACAACCCTATTCTACTAAACATTGAAAATAATGAGTCCTTTCTACAATTTCTATTGCTCCTCTAAAATTCTCACAAAAGTACCAAACTCTATCACACATTTAAGTGATAAGTCACTCAAGATAACTAAGAAAAAAAATTCAGACCACCAAATCCACCAATTTCATTGACCATAACAATTTTTTCTTCACACTTACACACACACCTATTCAACACCCTCTTTATATTAATACACTTTATACGAGGGTCCAAGGTCGAAGGACCAATGAATTCAAACAATCTTATTGGTCGAAAGTTTTTTAATTGGTCCCAAGGTTTTTAAAATGGGGTCCAAGACCAAAAAGTGGCAAATTGAGGTTAAACTTACATGGCATCTATTTTGGAGGGAAAATCAACTGGTTTGGACCAAAAAACAGTGTTGAAAGGAGAGCTCGTCCTGACTTGGAGGACCAAAAATTAAGCTAAGGACCAAGGTAAAGTCCAACTCAAGGATTCAATTTGCTTCAAATCAATCCAAATTGGTTCCTAGGAAATTGGACCCTAGACCTTCATCTAAAGTGGACCTAATACTATACCCAATCCTTTTTGCATATGTAAGTCACAAACAAGTTTAGGACCGAAACTATGTATGTATATTACATAACTATGGAAATCTATGTTTTTGGTTGTAGAAATATTTTCTCACCTTTCTATTGTCTATGTATAACTAGTATGTCACACCATTCTCCTACCATGAACTACACATAAACAACATCAAAACCTTTCAAAACTACAATCTCGATTCCCTTCACAATTTTATTCCATGAAACTTTACATTCATACAACAACTTCATTGTATCAAGTGAAGGTGTTTCCAAAGGTAACAAACGCGCATTTACTATCCAAAAAGAAACTAAATAAGAAATTTCCTAAGGTTTATACATCACATGGCTCCCTGTGTGATTTCAAATAAAATATTCAAAAGGAAACTAAACACATGGCTCCCCATGTGATTTCACATAAAATATTCAAAAGGAAACTAAACACATGGCTCCCCATGTGATTTCACATGACTTTCACATAAATTAATATGTGAAAGTTGCTGCACCATGACCAAATTAAATTATGAAATCCTATTATCAAGTAAATCACCAAACTTACCCATTAAACAATTACACATGTAATTGTTTAACTACATCAAGTTACATATATAGACAAGGTTTAAAAATCAAAGCAAGTGTATAGGTGTATAAGGTGTGGCCATGGAATTACAGTTGGGCTTAGTAATGCCCATAATTAAAGTGAAATTACTGTAAGTTAATTTTAGGTTTTTCCCCAACAACATTTGTCCCATTAGAAAAACAGGGACAAGGTATTATGGAGACCATTACAAACTTTGAAGTGCACACCCCCATCCGCCCAACAAATTAATTGAAGTTTTGAAATATATGCCCATAGTTCATGGTTCTGCCATTAATTTAAACCAAAAATGGAAAAAAACACAAATAATTTATTTTATATTAGGCCAAAAACGGCAAAAATTACACATAATTTATTTTTGTTGTAACCAATGAGGTGAAGCAGCATGCACCCAAGGTGCCCGAGTCTTTTTAGACCAATACCTATTTACTCGCCAATAACACCAAAGCATGAAAGGGGTCTTTGGCAAGCACATGAAAATATGCATAATTATAATGCAATTTGGAAGAAGAGGCAACACCCTACACTCTTTTCCCAAGCATAAGTCTAGGTTAATGTTTTGGGGTAAGGTTTGTTTCATCACCACACACTTTGAAGCTTTTGCGAAGACTTGCAAATTTTGCTTTCTTCATCACTGAACATAGACACCTCCCAGAATTCATCATCACAACCCTAATGCATGCCCTGTTCACACCACCCTTCCTCACACCACTTACATTGTTCACTCCACACCATGCTCACACAGCAATTGCCAATTGCTCAAAAAGAGGTTGAAAGCTAAAAAGTTTTGAGCTTTGTTTAGTTTCCTTTCTCTCCTATCTCTTGATTTTCTTAGGTTAGACGTTCATGTTGCATAGTTCAAAAGATTATTTCAACTTACACATTAGTAACTAAACATTTGACTTTTTGACTCATCTCTAAGCACTCATCTTTCTTGGCTCCCTCAACTCACACATGAAGATTGTTCTCAGTTCTCTCAACACATGGCTTTCTCAACTCCCTTAGGTTGCAGTTGAAGAACCTTTGATGAAGCACACAAATAAAAACTCAGGTCGAAATTTGAAATTGCACTAAAATTGGCACATTTCTGAGTTTGAGCCGAGTCCTTTCTCTTTGTACTGTTGTCACCTCAACTTCTAGATTGCACCTTGTTTCCAACAAAACAAATAATTAATTTTTTTCAAAAACTCAATTCATTTTTTAATTTTGAAATTATATATTTCTCCGTCATCTACTATAATGTTGTGATATGAGTAGTGAAATTATTCAGAATGTAATCTATGATAATTATGATGATTTTCAACATGTCAACTTCATATTTTCAAAAATTTTCATTTCACTATTTTGACGATTATTTAATGACGAAACTAAGGTCTAACCTTAGGGTAAGGTAACTTTGTTGTGTTCACAAATTTGGTCATCTCCATCTGAACATTTTAGAAATTTTCATTTTATGACTTTAAAGATTATTTAAAGAAGACACTGACCATAGGCTAGGGTATGTCGTAATCTCGTCCTTTGGGCTGGTTGTAAGGGTTATAAGAGTAGAACTTAAGGCAAAGGATGTGGGTTAATGTGCGTAGCTATTGAAAACATGTTGAGGATCACATTGGGAACTTCATGGAACCCATTGGAAACAACAAAAATCCAACACCCCCACCTTCCCCCAAAAAAGAAAATAGTCCATCCAATAGTGGTTTGAGATTGAGCTTGAGTGCTTGTGACAATGTACTAACCTAAATCCTACCTCCTAAAAGTTAATTTTTTAATCATTAGATTATTCTTGTAATTGTTTATATCCTAGGTAAACTTTTGTGATAACACATTGGGATGCATTTTGATAGCACATTTTGAAATTGTAAAAATGTGCATTTTTGTGTTTATTTTAATGATGGGTTCAATTTTGTATTCATCACAATGTGGGTGTTTTGTGAGTTAAATTTTTTTTCCCCCTTGTTTTCAATTTGGTTGCTTTGAATTTGGTGGCCTTTTCCCTCCCTCTCTTGACGTTTTTGTTGAATTTGGGGTCATTAAATTTATTAAAAAACCTTTGAGAAATATATTTACAATTTTTTAGAAAATTTTGAAAAGATCTATGAGTAGTTTTTAGAAAGAAACTTGAGAAATATGCTTAGAATTTTTTTGAAGTTCTCAAAAATATCTTTGAAAAATATGTTTAGAAGGTTTTAAGAGTTTCCCAAAAACATTTCAAAGAATATGCTTGAAAGATTTTTAAAAGATTTTTAAAAAATGTTTAATTTTTTTTACAAGATGTAAAATTAGTAAAAAAATTTATAAATTTTTTTAGAAAAATAATTGATAGATTTTTTAAAAATGTAGTTAGAAGAAACTTTTAAAAACTTTGATAAAAACTTCTAAAAGATGGGATCATTAAAAATCTCTAAAAGGTTATTTAGTAAAAACTTGTAGAAAATTTAATTGATGGAATTCTTGAAAAGGTTGATGACTTTTAAATGTTTTATTGAATAATATAAGAAAAGATTGAATAGGCATCACTTTTTAATTTTTTAATGTCAATTGTGGCCTTATATTTTTAATTCATGTCATGCCTAATTTGCTTTATGTATTATTCAAATGATAAAATCATTCAATTCTTGTTCATTGTTGAATCCTTTGTTTTTCAGGTTCATATAATATAATATTTTTTTCTTATGCTTGACACCTGCCTTTTATTTGAAGCTTCTATTGGACTTTAACCCCTTAAACCCTAAGCCATGTATTTATTTTGAATTGTAAACCTTGTCACGGGCACGAAAAACTACAAGAACAAGAACTAAACCAAAGACATAACAAGGAAAAAAAATCAAAAGAAATGCAAGCTTAAATATAATTCAAGATTGGAAATATAAAAACGCAAAGCAAAAATACAATATATGCTAGAAGATGATTCAAACAGAACTTTATTTTCATAACATATGAAAACAAAGGTTATGATAGGAAAACATACCCAAAACCAATGTTGAATAGATTGAAAGTAATGGGAGGTCTTACTTTTATTTATACCCCATTGGGGATCCAATATGGAAGCTTCCATGTGTGCATCGATCTAATTAATAATCAACCAATAATCAATTAAAACTTAACTGAAGGTTAATTCAAACTATACCCCATTAGGGACCTAATACATGTGTGCATCGATTAAATAAATTAATAAAAAATTAAGAGTTAATTAAAAGTTAACAGTGATGCAAATGATTATGTTGGTGCAAATGATGATGTAAACAATGATGTAGGCGATTATGTTAATGCAAGCGATGATGTAAGCGATGGGTGATGTTTGTGTTTATGACAAACCTTATCATTTTTTTTGAATTTATGTTTTTAGATTTTGTTTTCACAAACTTTTATGGATTTATGTTTTTGGATTGTGTTTCCACAAACCAATATATTTGGATTGTTTTTTAGATTTTATTTTAACAAACTTCTTTGGATTTATGTTTTTCCCAAAAATAAAATTTAGGTTTTTAGTCAATAATTTTTATCTCTAGATTTTAAAATGGAAGATTTTGATGTTGATCCATTGTTCATGAATACTTAAGATAACAAATGTGAATTAATAATGAGTAACATGTTCACAAAGTTGCCTTGGAAAGATAAAACTAAAAGGTGCATTCATTGTATTATGGAATTAATCATTTTGCAATTCCATGTAACTATTTTTCATTTGTGACTAAATTAGTCATGCTTGTAATTACAAAATTGGCACCTTATATTTTTCAAGCTCTATGGTTTTCTTTACAACTAATATGCAATTATTGATGTACATGTGGGCTAGCATAATTAGTATACCCATTTTATATCTAGGGTAATGTATTTAGTATATGTCTAAAGTAGTATAATTGATAAACCTTTAAGGTATTATATTTATGTTATCAAAGCCTAAATTAGTATAACAAAATACTTAGTTAAATTAAATTAAGCAATATAATAATAATAAATTCACTATTAACTATTATAAGTGATAATCATTGTTAACAATAACAACAAAAATTATTATTATTATCATTATCATATTATTATTATAATTATAACCTATTAGCTAAATTATTATCTATAATAATAAGTATAGGTATAAGGTCATAGTTGCAATTAGGTTGTAACTAGGTTGGTCATGTTTGCAATTATAATGTTTAACACCAAATCTTTTGTCGTTCATCTTTCTAGTGTAAATATATAAGTAGTTGTGCTAGAAGTAGTAAAAAAAATTGCCATTCAATGAATGAACCAATCAAAGAGGTTTGATTCTAAAGGTTAAACCCAAAATAAAATAATTTCAAAACTACCTATTTAACATAGGCCTAACCTACCTACTTAGGCTTTACCCTACCTACCTAAGCACCATGTGTCAACATGTTATCAACTTTAAATTGAATGAATAATGAATATCGAAATGGGCTTAAAATTGCCATGTGTTGCCAAATAATTGGCCATACTACAAATGGATGAAAATGTATAATGATATCTTATATACATGTGAAGTATAATTTATGTTGCATGCAACTACATGTTGATTGCAACTTGTCTAAGGCAATTACGCAATTTCAATTGCATGTGTTGTTTGTGATTAATTTTTAGTTGCAAATGTTATTTATAAAACCTTGATTTTCTTTTTGTGATTGTGGATTTTGCTCACCTAAATTGCATGGCCATCTTTACCATCACCATTTCATGTTTTATAATTGGAAAAGGAAAACTATGACACAATTTATCCTTAGGTTGGAAAGTTGCATACCATGATTACAAGGTTCAATTCTTGGATTTTACTTTTCAAGAGGAGAGCTTGGAAGACAAGCTATACGATACTTTGAAAGAATTGAAAATAAAAACAACAAATGAAGGCAAAGTAGATAGAGCTATGTTCCAAAGTGATTGGGTTTTAGCACAACTAAAACAACAAATGGTGACACAATAACGTGATAAATGATAAATGAGTCCTAGTTCCCACTATTATCCTAGACCTAGCTTTAGCCCTAGCTTTAGGTCACAATTTGATGGGTCACTAAAGTCATCATTGGTGTTTGTTGTCATGTCCATAGATACTCCATTGGATAGACCAATGACCAAAATTGACATGGTAATGTCACAAACCAAAAATCTTGCCACCATTGACAACAAATTTGAAAGTTTTGTGAATGTTTGGGAGGCTTTGTTAGGGGCAAAAATAGATGTTAGCATAGAAAAGAAAATGCTTTCAATACATAGAGTTTGTGGGTAGTTAGAGATTGTGAAATGATTTTAGATACAAAATTCAAGGCTAGGGTTAAAGATTTATTAGACCTATTGCTAGTAATTAGCATCTTAGCCATATTTTATTGGGTCATCCAAGTGTTCATTAATTATTTCAAATGTGAAGTCCTAGTGATGCATGTGTAAGAAATTAATTAGTAGTGCAACTACTTTGAGCAAATGATTAATTGTTTTTTAGTGGAATCAAAATGTTTCATCAACCTTCTAATGCCCCATTCCACCCTATTTTGAAACTTGCATGCATTTTGCTATAGGTCAATCGAGTAAGAAACAAAATGAAAAATTTACACTTTAAAACCTTAAAACCTAACCCGAATCACTTAGCCTTAAACCCTAACCCTAAAACAAAAATTTAATACCTAATATTAAAACCTAACCCAAAAATTTAAACCTTAACCCTAATCACATGACCTTAAAACTTAACCTTAAAAAATAAATATTTACGTGCATGTTGTTGAATGCTTTAATTGCATCCATATTAGTTATAAGCATCAATTCATATTTCTCAATTTGAAGCATTATGAAGATCTCTTCACCCACTAGGTAGTGTCATTTGACAAATATTCGAAATATTCATCTTTGTGGACAAAAAATTGATTCTAGTTTTTGTGGATGTTTAGTTGGTGGATGATACTAATATCATGGTATGACCTTGCATCCATGAGGTTCAAATATGTGAATAACCCTCATTGGTCCTCTACTAGTTTGTTCATGGAACATATATTTTTTCACCCATTTAATTAGATTTAATGGGTCAAATTGTTTTAGGGCTTATGAATTTTGAGAAGGGTCCCATGAATAAACTCAATATAATCTTGAAATTATGGAAGTTGTGTAGCTAAGATCCGTCACTCTTCAATAGTTGGTCACTAGGTTTTGTCATAAATGACAAAATTGATAAAAAAATCAATAAAAAAATCATAAAAATTTGTGAATTCTTGCTTCAATTTCATATAAAGGCATCATATTTAATAACATTATTATGCTTCATGTACAAGATGAGCTGAACCAATGGTGTTTGGAGGCCAATGGATGATCGCTAAAAAAAATAATGCTACGTGGCTCCCTTGTGGAGCTTGCCCTAAGTTCAACCTAATCCAAAGTGGGTAAACCTTGGTAAACCCTAACACACAAAAAATGGGCTTCCAAACCTTTCTCTGAAAAAAAGTCAAGAAATTATTATTTTTGACAACCACCCCCCGCCCCCAAGAGCTAGCCCACCCACCCACTTGGAAGAAAAAAAAGAACCCAAAAAGGCAAAAGTAAATTGCACTTTGGGGGTCCCCAAAATAAATAAATAAATTAATGTGTACACACTTCATCGGAGTTTCCCTTTCTTTGAAACTGCATCCATTGAAGTGTTTGTGCGGCGACTTTTGAAAGCCTTGTTGAAAGCAGCTCTATAGTAGAGATGTACGTGAATTACAGTGGAAGGGAAGTCCCCGACTGCTGATCCTGTGGAGAAAAGAAACACAAAAGAGCTAGCAGCCAAAACACCTTCATCATAATTACTGCAATAGGGCTGGCTGGCCTGCAGACCAGACTTGAACTTCACAAACAAAGTACCTTTGTACGCACTGCAGGAATGTGCCTATAAGCACCATTCCACAACAGGATGAAAATTTCTAAACTCTGTTTTAAATAAACAAATCAAGCTAAAACACTCGGCAAGGGGAAGACAAAAGAAAAGACCAAAGTTCAAACAAAAGATCACACCCAAATGTGTAGAACCCACCATGGGGAGCCCTAAAAGGGAAAAAACACTAAACCTGGTTTTGCCTCTGTTGTTTTAAGGGTTTAGCTTCTTGGGTTTCTTCTTCCTTACCCTTTTTGTCAGGTTCTTGCCCCTGATTTTTTTCCTACAAATTTGGTCTTTTTTTTTTGCATAAAGAAAATCGAAGCTTTTTTGGGAATTTTTTTTTTCCTAGTGTGAATTCAACTAATCTTTTGATTTTTTTTGGGGGAGGAAAAATTAGCCAAATTTTTGACATCACAAAGTTGGGAAAAAAAACCCCCCCTGGGTCTCGCCATTTTTTTAACATAACAAATAGAGTTTTAAAAAACTAAAAAATGCTGTAGGTTTCTCAGCTCATGTTTTCCATATTTACATGGTTGCAGCAAAGGAACATAGTATATAAACATTCCCAACAGCCTACATTAATTGGAAAGCCACAACAAATATGGGCTCAGTGGTCCGCCTTTCTGCACCTTACTGCAAATTGAGAGTAATTGCAAGTGTTGTGTGGGTATTAGAAATTTGGCTATAGACCATAATTTTGGCTGAAAGAACACATGCTGGCCTACACTGAAAGAAACATGTTTTTTCCAAGTACATAATTTTGATGAGTAGCCTACTAGTGTTTCTTTTCTGGACAACTTCTTGGCAAATTTTCGTTTATTAATTTATGTGGCTTCTACCTCCATAAAGGAAACCAGGCTGAAAAAATTCACCTAAAACACCCCCACCACAAGCATCGAAACTACAATCACCCTAAACTAACTCTACATGGATGGAGGAGATAACAACATCAGGATCTCCAGCATTTTCATGAATGGTTATTATTTCAAGGTAAGTTTATTGGATATTCAAAATTCATCACCCTTTTTTTTCTCTTTTGTATAAATGGGACTAGTACTTAGTTCCCTTATGGGGATGCTTAAATCTCTTTTATTTATTAGTTATATTTTTTTTTATTTTTTTTTTGGGGGTTTGGGGTGGGGGGTTTTTTTATTTTTGTTTTTTGGGCGGCGTCATTTTTTTTTTTTTTTTTTAATTAAAGGGTTTTTTTTTTTTTTGTTTTGGGGTTTGTTTTTTTTTTTTTTTTTTTTGTTGTTTTTTTTTTTTTTTTTTTTTTTTGGGGGGGGGGGGGGGGGGGGGGGTGTGATGAACAGAATCCAGTGCTACCCCTTTCTTTACTTTTACTATTATCAAAGTTGTAGAACCATAAACACCATCAGAAATTGTGAAAGGTGTTTTTACATATTTCATTCCTTGCAACCCTATGAAGATTAGGGCTAGCAAAATGTTAGAGTCAAAAGTTATTCATAGACTCATATAACTTGATTGTTGTTTACTCATATGATGTGTAGCAAAGTGCTCTTTAATCTGTGCAAGATAGTTACCTATCACATAGCTCACCAACCTGATCTTTTACTATCTCTGCACAAAACGCATAATTGATTGTTTTATTTTAAAATTTTGAGATTAATTTTATCTGGACATAAAGTCAGATTTCCTGTGTCAATCAGATAGAGTCCATAAAGAGGAAAATTGTACAAAGAAGACAGAGGGACCAGGGCAAAATTAAACCTGGGTTACCCAAGCCAATCTTTGATGCCATCAAAACAAGGGGTGTGTCACACTGTGGCCTTGCCATTTACATTAAAAAGTATCTTACGGCAAAAGAAGAATTACGGAAACTCAAATTTCACCATGCAAAAATATAATCTTAAAAAAAATTCCTCTAAAGGAAACCAAAATCCTTCAAGATATTATAACTCTATAACTAATCTCAAGTTTCAACACAAGCCAAAATATCATCTTTCAAAAATCCTCATATAAAAATAGACATATTATTACCTAGTATGGGCCAAAATCCCTTAAGCTACTATACTCTATAATGAATCTAAACACAATATCCTAATTGCCTTGGTAGGCAAGGCCGACAACAGTTTATGCATCATGAAAGGTAGGCTAGTCATCAGAACTGTACTTCTTTCAAGATTTGTTATTTGAGGGCGAGATTGATGTCTTCCAAATTCCAATATGGCAATTCAGCAACATGGATTTGAGGAAAAATATAATTATTTTGGCACAAATGTGGCCAACTTGAGTGAAGGGTTAGAGTAACCAGAAAGAGGGGTGGGGACTGTTTTCTCTTCACAGGGCAGCTTTTGGAGCTTTTGGTTGTTTTGTGTTTTGTCTGGTTTTCTTGGGTTTTTGTTGGGCAGCCAATGCAGCCTGTCCGGTAGAACCCTGCGTACCAGCCCGTCAGCCCATCTGTTCTGTTATGTGTAGGGCCCAGCGTTTCTTTTACTGGCGAATTTTCGCCAAATTTCAACCTCAAAAATATGAAAATTTCCGGCTATGATACACAGGATTTTTCATGGAAAAAAAATGACCCAAAGTACCAGATTTCGAAGGGAGAAAAAAAAATTCCAAATCACCAGAATTGTATGATAATTTCCAGGTAGGTAGCTACCACGAAGATAAAAGGACTTGACTTTTTTAGAAAGAAACTTTCATATGTAGTATATAGCCAAATTTGGCTAAATGATTTTCTGAATGATAGCCACTTTGATTACCGATGCATAAAAGAAAGAAACCCTGGTAGGGCCGGTGTACTGCAACACCGCAGGCCGGAAAGAGTTTCGCGGGCAACGGAAGCAGCTACGGCGGAAGCGCTTCCAGATTCCCGACTCCCTAGGCTCCAGCCAGCCTCCTTGTTTCTTCGACGTTTGCGTCTTGCCTTCCTCCCGTGCACCTCCAGCAGCAGTAGCAGCAATCAGGCTGGATAGTAACAGCAATCGCACGTATATGAGAATCATCGTGCGTTCTAGTCTCTCCTCATCTGTCTTTCGAATGAACAAGTTTGAGTCACACTGCAAGACGAGCTGGTGGTGAGGAATCCAACTTGGCAGACGGCCTTGTGCAAAATGAGCTGTGGTTTGTTTGTTGTTGATGTCTGGGATAAATTATTATGTGGGTGCTCGGAAGATTTTCACGTTATTGATTTTCGTGTAGAGGGATCCGGTGAAAGAAAGACGGATGCAGCGGATGCGAGACTGCGAGGCTGACCAAGGAGGTCAGGGAGAAATCAACGCAGCAGTAGCAGTTTGGGGAGAATGGCGAATCATCGCAAGTGCTGCTGCAGTATTGGAGATCGGAATCTAAGTGGAGTGGGATGGATCACAGGTAGTACTAGTAGCGCTAGAGAAGTGGAAGAAGTAGAAGAAGATATATTCATCTTCCAATGCACAATTCAACCGGCAGCTCTTTCATGTCAATGGGCCGAAAGGAAATTTGCGTTTTTCAGGAGCTGCTGGCGGACCAATATGTTGTGCAGAGATGGAATGTGATGTGATGCAGTAATACTGCTGCTTGCAACGGATTCTGTGGGAGAGTCGAAGATTCAGCTGCTGCAGCCGGAATTCCAGGGCCTCCGAGAATTTGCAATCCTGCAGGTGTGGCAAGTATCGGGGCGGCGCAGTTGGCTGAGGGTTGAACAAGAGAGCAAGAGTGAGGGACGAGTCGCAGCTCAGACATCATGGGAATATTGGGAACTACAGCCGGAAGAGCGAAGCAGGAGTTGCTGCCTAGTACTATTGCATCATCACCAGTCATGTTCAGCTGTGAGATATCGTTACGCGTTCGCGTTTTCTTGCTCACCATATTCCTGATATTTATTACAGCTTTGTCAATCTTATGTTCGCAGCTGCTGGTAGTGTCGCAGTCGTCGTCGACCTCTGCTGCGGCGACTGATTACTGGGCGATGACAACAGCATTTTACACAACAATAAACGCGGCGGACGACAAATCTGCTTCACTGAACAGCGAGACAACTACAAGATTCTTGAGTGAAATTGCAGCGATAGATCCATCTGAGAGGCTGATGCGGCAGCAGACACAGGATCTGCTAGCTGCACAGATTCCCAGCGAATATGACAAGAGGCAATTCTATGTGAGTACCAAGGATCCGCAATACAATTTCCGAGTGCAGCTGGCACAAATCTCGACTTCAAGGTACATTCCCTTCTGGCCTCAATTCAAGAGACTGTTGAGAACATGGGCTGAAACCAAGTCCAGGAGCGTTGATCCACAACAGGTGATGCACAGTTTGGTCTCCCAGATCCAAGCACCCATCCGCCGTCACTACCAGCAACAGCAGCTGGACTCGGGTACTAGAGAACTAGAGAAGCAGCAGCAGCAGCAGCAGCCCAGCAGGCTGAATCAGACGACACAGATGATCAGCAGGTACCGGAACTGCGCTGTGGTGGGGAACAGTGGAATTCTGCTACAACAATCTTACGGAAGCGCGATCGACGCTCACGAGATGGTGATGCGCTTGAACAACGCACGAACTGTGGGCTTTGAGAAGTTTGTGGGATCAAAGACGACGATTTCTTTCTTGAATAGCAACATTTTCCATCGCTGCTCCTTTAGGGGCGACTGTTTCTGCCACCCATATGGGGCGAATGTACCCATTGTGCTCTACATCTGTCAGGTGATTCACCTGATGGACATAGCCATGTGTGGAAACGTACACAAAGCTGCTCCTTTGTTGGTCACAGATCCGCTCTTTGACTCCCTTATTGCCAAGATTGTGAAATGGTACTCTGTGAAGGAGTTCATGCAGAAAACAGGGGAGTCTTTTGCTCGGTGGAACTCGGTTCATGATGGGGAGAATTTCCATTACTCTTCTGGTATGCAAGCTGTGATGCTTGCAATGGGTATTTGTGAGGAAGTGGACCTGTTTGGCTTTGGTAAAGCTGATGGCAGCCAACATCACTACCATACCCGCCAGAAAGAAGAGCTGGGACTTCATGACTATGAAGCAGAGTATAGAATCTATGAACACCTCAGTTCTCTCAAACAACAACAAAAGCAAGCTCCAGGCGACAGCAACTTTGTGGCCACACACAAGTTGCCATTTCTCAATGGATCAGGATTTGAGCTTCCTCCTTTACATGTCTTTCGATGATGAAATTCAAGGGTGCTTGCAACAAGGTAATACTACCTCTCTCTGCTTACAGAAACACAGAAATTACTCTAGTGTACTCCCACTCCATCTTCTTGCAGTGAACAAAAAACTTAGGTCATGAATTGTATGCCAAAAGCCCTGCAAGATTGAGTACTGACAAAAGCTTTTCCTTAGTGTAATTCTCCATCTTGTTGCAAGGCTTCACAAAAACTTAGGTCATGAATTGCAGCCTAAGTCCTTCAAGACTGACAAAGCTTTTCCTTAGTGTACTCCTCCATCTTGCACTGCACAAAAACTTAAGTCATGACATGCATGCAAAAAAGCCCTGTAAGAGTGTGTGCTGAGAAAGCTTTTCCTTACTGTACTTCTCCATCTTGTTGTGCTGAACAAAAGACTTAGGTCATGAATTGCATGCTAAAAGCCTTGCAAGACTGACAAAAGTTTTTCCTCAGTGCACAATTCCATCTTAGTGCACTCAACAAAGACAGAGGTCATCATGGATTACAAGGTTCCCATTTCTGGAAGATTGAGAATTTAGATAAATTTGACAGTTGATCAAACTAACACTATGGCCTTTTTCCTTTTTGAAAAGAAAGGGTTTGTAATAACACCCATTCTTTGAATCCTGCAGCAAGACTTATTAAACCATGTTAGGCTTCTATACATATGAAGGGGAGTGAGTGGCTTTGTGGGGAACTTCAGAGCAATTGTGAATTCCCCTTCTTCCCCCATCAGTGTGTGACCTGGTTGACCTAGTTCAAGTAGTATGTTACATGGTGCAGAGATAGGAAAATTTGGTTGTGCCCACAACAGGAAAGTGGGGGTTTTAGACCTGGGAGCTCATGTGGGTGTGGATCATCAGCTCTCAAATCAAACTGCGGTACCTAGACTCTTCTTTCATTGCAATTCTTTGCACAACTGTGGTCTGATACAATAAAAACAGTCTCCCCAATTTCTAAACCCTCAGCTCACCCTTCTCTTAAAGAGACGAGAACAGCTTCTTTTAAGAAAAAAGGGGGGTGGGGTAATGGGGGCATGACGATTGTAACAAGGATTCAATAAAATTCTGACTTTTTATTATTGGTTACCTATTTGGTGAAAGGGGAGGATAGATGGCCCTTCTGTTTTGCTTGGGTGTAAAATGTTCAAGAGTCAACAAGTAGTCTAGAAATGATCAGAAGCTAACATGCACTCTAGCAAGCTGAAATGCCCCAATCTTTTACATATGTCCATCCATTCAAGTGTAAAGCTGTGGTAACTGGATGGGTTCCCATGACCTTCCCTTCAAAAATTCCCACTCACTTCCTCCAGAAGTTTCCAACCTCACAAACAACCAGCAACTCAAATTGATAACAATAAATCATCATGAAAAACCATCCAGTACCAATTATAATATTTGGATCATACTCATTCACTGCCCCAGAGATGGCAGCCAAGCACCTCATAGAAAAAAATCCCATGACTAAACAGTTTTAAAAAAAACAGACAGCACACCATTTGGTGTCAAATCCTGGTTTATTTCTTTCCTACCACCACAGGATTCAAGTTCCTCATCTTCCCCCCATTAGTCAGTTTGCATGCTCATATATCAACCTGAAGTGCTCTTTTCTATTGCAAGTCATACACTCACAAACTCCCAAAAACACTCTTAGATACTTTTGATCCTTTGCTCCTACTTTTCATCATGAAAATGGCTAACCCCAATGCCAAGACCCCGCCAAGACCCAAATACACGTGTGGGGGAACACTGGTGCAAAAATTGCTTCCCAGCCCAATCATTGGCGGGGGGAAAGGTACTCCTAGCTGGAAGGGTAACCAAAGAGTACAATTTCATCATCTAGCCACACATGGCCACAAATGCTCGTTCACACATCAAGATGTGAATTACTGCAAACCCTTTCAGCTCCTTGCGGAAAAAGCAGGGGAAAGTAGCATCATGTTCAACATTCTGCTAGGCCTTGACTTTTACTGGGAAGGATAACAAAGCTTCTTATAAGCTGAAACCTCAAACAACTCCGTATTCTTCAAATTGTAAAACCAAAAAGCACTAGGGTTGCATGTTTGCCTCATAATTACATGCATATGAGTGCAGGAGGTTCTCTGCTCAAATGTGCGGCATAGGTTGCTGTGAAGTCTAGTGTGTGCCTCCACAAAAGGAATGAACTGCCACTAACAAAATTGATTCTATCTCCGGTCTGTCTTGCCAGTCCCACGCTTGCCAGAAAACAGGTGCTTTGGCTTTAAGTTATAATGAACACGATCAGCCTCACCCTTTCGAGCATCTTTGTTTCTTTGCTTGACAGCTTTCTTTGCTATCTTCATCGCCTTCATCTTCTGCGCACTATCTTTGTAACCCTCACCTGCATCAAATAGATGACAACAAAAGTTAGTATGCAATCATCTGAACACCACCAAAGAAGCAAGAAAATCAAGACAAAGTCTCTGCTGTCTTAGGAAGCAGGGGCAATTAGAGGTGGCCATGTTCACAAGCAATCATGCTAAGGACCAAAGATCTTGGCCATACCTCCAAGATAGAAAGCTCCACAAAAGTGTGACCAACACCCAATGCCGCACACTAATCAACAATGAAGTAGACTAAAACAGAAGTATATGTCGGAATATGATGCAACCTCACACTGCACCATAAGCAGGGCCACAAATATACCTGGCAGAGCTTCAGTGTGTGGACGAGACAATGAACGAGACCGGGCCCGCATTTTCTTGGTGGGTTGCTGGTCAATATCCATGGCATAATCATCACCCCCACCAGCAGACCTTTCTCTCTTGCGGCCCAGTCTTGACTTACTCCGGATCCTCTCCACTGCAGCTCCTGGATCCAAGCCCAAGCTGGATAGATGTTGACCCATTCTCCCAGTATTGAATTGGCGGTTATGGTCATGCTTCCTCGGCATAACAGGTTTATTATCAGCTGTTGACTTTTTCAGACGGTGCTCATCCAGAATTTGCTTCTTCTTACGGCGGATGGCCAAAAGGGCCTCTGTTTCCTCTGCTGTCAATTCCTGACATGAGACAAACAGCAATTCCAATTATCTCAAACTGCTTATTGCAACCTCAACTGGCAGAAACTGATTCCACCACAATCCAGCTGTAGGATTCCATCAAGCAAAAGTCCCTTCTCATGGACAAGTTGCTTAAGGACATATATCCAGCGTCAAAAGAATTCTGAACTGAGAAGATGTCCAAATGACATATATCACTAATTTGGTTGAAACTAGTCAATCTATGAACTTCTGCTAGTGTTCAGATTAAATGAAAGGAGCTATGGACCGGGAACAGACTTCTATGAAAAATTTGGTATCAAAAGAGACAACAAAACCATTTTGCAGGCAAAGTCCCCACACACAGATGAGAAATGTTACCCAAAACATGGTGACATTGGACATTCTTGCAGCTAAAAATCCAACTTAAGAAATGTATGCATACAGAATTTGGACCAACTGCAAAAATCAACAAAACTGATCTGATTGGGATAGGTATCTTGGGGTGGAACCTGATCACTCATATCCTCATCTTCATCAGCTGCCTGTGCTATGGCAGTTGCTTCCTCCTCCTCTCTCTCCAATTCATCCAGCCTTTGCAAAATGTCTGCATCTATGAAGTCTGCAATGTTGTGGCCATCCATTATCTCTGGCATGATATCCTCCTTCCAGTCTGGATCCAGCAACAAGTAATGCTTGTGAAGGTTGGCAGAGTACACTCCTGTAAGTCACATTAAAAAAACAATCGCCAGTGTAAGTCCACTAACAAAGCCAATACATGTCTGCAAGAGTAACACAGCTCAGTGAAGAACCATGTAGCATGCTCAGCTGAAATCAACTTCAGATTATCTTTTGCCCTGTGGAAGTCTACTCACAGGCAGGATATCCCAGAAGATATTATGTACAGAAGGCAATAGGTTAGATGAGTTGGGTCCCAATTCCATCAATGAAAGATTCCCCAAGATGAAGTTTTTCCCCTAGGAGAAATTTATGCATGGCACTCTTGATGAGTATAGAGTGATCTTACCTGCACCCCCATTTTCATTTTCCAAATCCTTCTCCAACTTCCTCTTTTCCAAAACCTTGGCTTCAGCAACCTTGGCATCAAGGACAGCCTGAGGAATGCACGGAGGCCGCTCTTTCTGGTCTCTTTGTCGTGGCACAGCAACATGGATCCGATTTAAGCAATCATTGATCTTCTTGGACTTCATCTTCACCTCTACACGCTGCTGTAGTAGCTTCTCACATGCAGCATTCTTGACAGCAATAACACCCTCCTCAGTCATTGTACTCATTGTCAACAGACAGCCTTCCTCATCAGGAGGGGCACCGTCAACAAGCCCAGCCCCAGCCTTGGCAGCCTCCCTCTTCATCTCTTGCAACAGAAGGGCATCAGATTCTGGAAGTGTCTCAATAGGCTGAAGATCAGTCTTGTTGCATGCGATAATGAGGGGCTTGTTTGCAAATAGAGGTCTGATTGAGTGAAAGAGAGATGCTTGCTGGGCAAGACTGTAGCCACAGCTTCCTGAAAGATCAACAACAAACAGAACTGCAGCCCTGAGGTATGCAAGTGCTGTTATGCTGAGCATCTCAATCGTATTGCACTCTTCTAATGGATGATCCAGAATTCCAGGGGTATCAATCACCTGGCATCATTCATTCCCCCAAAATTAGCAGAAACAAGATACCAGCTTGTCGGCATCTTCTGCCAAATGTGTGAAAGGAAAATTTCTTCTAAAGCTCACAAGGTAAGGGGAATTCCTTGATCAGGAAAAAGAAAAAGAAAAGCACCTGCCATCGTAGATACTTGTAATCAGTGTGGCCGACAAACAATGACTTTGTGGTGAAGGCATAGGGCTGGACATCAACATCTGCACGAGTGATCTTGTTGATGAAACTACTCTTGCCCACATTAGGGTACCCACAGATAAGAATTGTGCGAGTGTTGGGGTCAATTGATGGGAGCCTTGACATGTGCTGCCGGACCTGTTCCAAGTATGCCAAGCTAGGGCTAACACGCTTCATCACAGTACACATTCGCCCAAGTGCTGCCTTCTTCAGCTGCTTGCACCTGCAGCCCCCCCCTCCACCAAAGGATACAATCTCTTACCCTTCTAAAAGGAAAAACCCTAGATCTATTCCTCAACCACATAAAACTCCACAGGTAGAGATTGCCCTCCAAACCCTAAAACCATAATTCACTACAAAACAGAACCCTAGATATATTCCTCAGCCACATAAACTCCACAGGTCGAGATTGCCCTCCAAAGCCTAAAACCATAGTTCACAAAATCCTAAGTTCAGTGTAAAGTCAGGAAGAAGAAGAAGAAGAAGATACCACCTACCTGTAAAGCGAGTCGCCATACTTGAGAAGACGCACATAGTCCTTGGAGATTTTCTCAATCAAGTTGCGCGCCGTGTTGAGCTGCCCAAGTGCAAGCTTGTAGTGATCCTTATCGTATAAGTGGTTGAGAAGCTCGCCATAGAAGGGATGGATATCGTCCAGGCGCGGGAAATCCTCCAGGATGGTGGATATCTTCTCATGGAAGTTGCTCTGCGTGTACTTCACCTTGCGCATATAAAACTGGCGAATGCGGTTGATGGCATAGCCCTTGTGCACTACTGTGGGCGTCTGCCGCTGCGTCCGGGACAAGATAATGTCCACAAAATCCTTGCCGGACGGCACGACCGTGATCTTCTTGAAATTATAGAGCACCATCTTAACTTCTTTACTGCAACAATACTGAAACCAAATTCTCTGTTAATGCCACACACACTTGGAAGGCGAGACTGGTTACTAGCCCTTCTGACTGGGTGGTGCATGTAGCCAGCCACCTGAAGCGCCTCTCGGAGGAGCGCCGCCGAAGGAAAGAGAAGGAGCTCCGAACCCTAATTCTTTGCTTAATACGGGAGATGGGCTTGGCGACCGTCGTTTCATCGGACAGAATATCTCCCTCGTCGATGGTTTGCCATCCATTTCATGTGAGAGATAGTAGATTTCATCCACCGTCTAAAGGACTGAACTGAAGCAGCTAGGTACCCGAGTGAGCCTGTTGTGCTGATTCCAGGAGTCGAACTAACCCTAAACCCTAAACCCTCTTGTGGCTGTGAAATGGGCATTTCTGCCGCAATCTTTCGCACCCATTTTCTCGTGTTTGGTGATTACCCTTTTTCCCAGCTTTCTTGCAACATGGTCTTCTTAAGCCCTTTCCAAATCGACACACAGCCAAGTTACAGGTCCAGGAAATCTAGCTCTTTTGCTTCCTTGCAATTGAAATCCGATTCTAAATGTCCCAATTTGAAACTGGATTGTGCAATTCCCTTCTTAGGGTTGCTTGATTTTCAGGCAATCAACTCTGATATCATACAATAATTTGGCTCTGCTAGCCTAATGGGTTGAATCTGAGCAGATATGAAAACAAAAAGGAGGAGCTGAGAAGCTCTTTGGAACACGAACAGAGAGACTGGGATGGCATCTGCTGTGCAATATTCCTGTGAGCTTTTTGTTGGTGAACTCTTTGAATGCCAATTGGTGGGAATCTTAAGTTCTGTCTTTTATGTGACCTAAATTGTCTTGGAGCTGGCTTCTATCTTTCAGGCTCAAAATGAATCCCCATCATCATTTGGGTTGAAATCAATATGTTGCATTTGCATCTCAATGATTCAGAAGGCTGCAAGTTTTAGGGTTGAATGGTGACAAATGTACTTACCAACTTGGTACCTTGGCAGATTGGACACTATATATATAGGGTCTGGCTAACGCAACACACCTCAATGATAGAAAAACACACCTTCTAACCCAAATAGGCATTTCCCATGCATTTCCCATGCAGCAGTAATGGAGACGCCGCAACAAAAATATGACAGCTAATAAAGCAAACTTCTGGCTAACGCAACACACCTCGATGATAGAAAAACACACCTTCTAACCCAAATAGGCATTTCCCATGCATTTCCCATGCAACAATAATGGAGACGCCGCAGCAAAAATTTGACGGCTAATAAAGCAAACTTAAATCTCAACAGCAAGTAGTGTTCACACTGGTATGGTAACCTGTTTTCGTGTTACATTAGCACTTCTACAGCTTCGCATGCCGGGCCTTCTTTCTCTCCAATTACACCTTTAGGATAGCCCCAAATGTCATCACATACACAGCAGGCACAGGCGCAGCAGGCACAAGCATAGGCAGAACTGATACAACAACAACAGTAGGATGACGACTTGTTTGTTCCCGGTATAGGCGAGCCTGACGACCTGCTTGAGCGGATTGAACCCCCTTCAGAGGCTCCAATATGGCCTTCTCTTGCAATAGCTATGGCAGATCTAAACGCTTTCACAGGTCCTAATGGATGGGCACTTACTTCATTTCGCACAGAGAAGAAGAAAGATGAGGTTGTCAGGGTGTTTTTGCACTGTGACCGAGGTGGTACATACAGATCTCGTGTCAATGAGGATTTCCACCGCCGTGGGACCGCCAGTCGCCAAATTGGATGCCCATTTGACGCAATCCTTCGCCACTTCGTTGCTTTTGGTGGTTAGAAGCTGCGTATTCGCAATGCTGATCATAATCATGGTCTAGCACCCCCGATCACGTATCCTTCACTGCGGAAAACAGCTATGAAGGAGCACAATGACGAGATCAAAGTAGAGGCTCGTACGGGGTTGCAGAGTACGAAGATCATGAGGAAGCTAAGGGAACAGGACCTAGACATACCCATCCTTACCCGTGATATCCTCAATGATTGCCAACATCAACGGATCGAATTTCTAGCAGGTCGTACGCCATTCCAAGCGCTGCTATATACCCTTAAGGATGACGGGGATTGGGTATATTAGTACCAAACAGACGATAACGACAAAGTGATCGCCTTATTCTTCAGTCACCGCCAATGCCTGGAGCTTCTTTATTCGAATCCCTTCTTTTTGGTCATGGATTGTACTTACAAGACAAACAAGTACAAAGTGCCATTGCTTCAAATCATTGGTTCAACAGCTCTAGGATCCATGTTCTTCGTTGATTTTTATTTCTTGTCTTCCGAGATTGCGGAGTCATATGGATTCGCCTTGCGCTGCCTCAAATCAATGTACCAGAGCATTGATTTGCAACCAGAGACCATGCTCAAGAGCGTAATCACTGACAAAGATGACACCCTCAACGCAGCAATCCTCGCTCATCTACCTTTCGTGTACCACTTTCTCTACATCTGGCATATCAATATGAATGTCATGAAGAAGTGCAAACCTATCTTCCGCCAGCAGTTCGACAACGAGCTCGGAGATGAGGAGATAGACGACAATCAATACAAGGCAGGTGTGGATGAGCGCTGGAAGGCCTTCTGCAGTTCTGGAATGCTATGATAGGCGCAACGACTGGGGATGTTTTCGCTGCCGCATGGATAGCTCTGCAAGGGGCATATCCAAAGCTTGAATTCGCCGCGGCAATTGCCTATCTTGAGAATGAGTGGCTTCGCCATAAGGAGAAATTCGTCCACGCTTGGACAGATCATCATCTCCACTTTGGCCATAGAGCCACCTCAAAAGCGGAAAGGGCTCATGCGCTGATCAAACGAGAGCTGATGGTGAGTACTAACGACATTGTCACTATTGTCAATGCCCTAATACGCACCTTGAAGGATCAACATGCAACCAAAAAGGCAGCGCTTGAGCGTGCGAAGGTGAATCTGCCAATCAAGCTTATGATCCCGCTATTCAGAGACATCGTGGGGAAGGTGGCACCTCAAGCACTACACCGTATGCTGGATATCCGAAATAAACAACTTTCTATAGGTGTTGCTACTGCTCTTCCTCCCTGTACGAATAGGATGAAGGACTCTATGGGCTTACCATGCGTACATGTCATCGATACGTACCTTTGTGCCAACGTTGGTTCTTTGCAGGTCACCGACTTCCACCTTCAATGGCACCTTCAACCGATTGCCACCCTTCCTCCACTTGACCCATGCCTACAAATACGAAAACCCGACACTATCCAACCTCGAGGTAGGCCCACTGGTGCTACGGCACGCCGTGCTCGCACTACTCGTTGTGAACCTTTCGGATTCGAGAATGAAGAGGCAAGCAGCCAGCAGACTCGTGTAAATAGACGCAGAGAACTAAGGGAATAGCGCCAGCAGGCAGTTGACGGGGTGGATAGTACACAGGGAAGTGATGCGGGTAGCAGCAGTCAGCGTGGAGGCCATGGTCGTGGCCGTGGTCGTGGCCAAGGTGATAATATAGCGATTGATATTATTGTGGAGGGGATGCCTACAGAATAGCAACTTGGAGGTTCAACATTAGGCTATGGGGATTCGTGGATGTGGGAATCCATGGTACTGCCTACCTAGGCAGATCAGGTTAAGAGGTGTGTTTTTC
>Ga0116229_10002126_pt1 | contig 31814 bp, 30 predicted proteins | sample S1TSphgellanicum_3_FD_87313 | JGI IMG/M metagenome (GOLD analysis project Ga0116229, IMG submission 87313) | Host-associated microbial communities from peat moss isolated from Minnesota, USA - S1T2_Fc - Sphagnum magellanicum MG | ecosystem: Host-associated > Plants > Peat moss > Unclassified...
AAAAAAAAAAAATATATAAAAAAAAAAAGAAAAAAAAGAAAAAAAGAAAAAAAAAAAAAAAAAAAGATTGTCACTGGTTACTAGTAGTGCACAGGAGCCCAACTTTTTTGAAAAAACATTTCAACATGGAATCAATCCTCAAATTTAATTAATTCCCAAAACTCTAAAACTTTCCCAATCTTTTTGTCAAAAAAGGCACAAAACTTTTGTTGGGAACAAGAAATGACTGATCACCAGCAGCATCATCATCATCATCATCATCGTCATCATCTCCAACAACAATTCTGGAGCAACAAAGATGATGAGTAAGTGATGAGCTTCATTTAAAGAGCTTTCAATTCTTCTGAAATGCTTTTGGGGGAAGATATATGTGTATAATAATAGAGTCAGATAAAAAATTTCATCTTCTAAAGAACCCTGTGAGCTGCTTGCTGGTGATGGATCTGATGTAGCTGAAATCCAAACAGAAATAGCTTAAAACTTTCATTCATTCATTCAGGCTTGCCTACTTTTTGTGTACAAACAAAGTTGGTTGTCTTTTGTTTTGTGAATGAATGAATTCTGTTGTTGTTGCTGCTGCTGCTGCAAAGGAGAAGAATTTTGGCCATGATGAACTATGTGAATCACCAATGATGATGATGATCATATACCCATGCAAATTTGTGGTTGCGTGATCTTTCATCTGGGTAATTTCCAGTGTTGGCCGGTTCTTTACTTTGATGAAGAACCTTGAGTTCTCAAAAATAAAACGGTGCTGGTTCCAATTCCACACACAAAAGAAACCCGGAATCTGGGTTCTGGGTTTGGTTCTTTTTAGGAGGAACTCCAGGTTTGGTTCAGAGATGGGTTCCAAAAATCATACCCAATTCTGGTTTGGTTAACATAATGAATGCCAATGATGGATGCATGTGCAATTCATTTGTCTCAATGCTTTTTTTTCCTTTCCCTGTTTTTTATTTTCCTGTGTGGGTAGGGTTTAGGGTTTTAGGGCTTTAGGGTTTAGTTTCCTAATTTCCAGTATTGGGCAACTCTTTAGTCTTTACCAAGAAACCCTCTCAGTTCTGGTTCTAAAAAATAAATTAGGATGGTTCCAGTTCTGGTTTAGGTTTTGCACATAAAATGCAACCCAGAATCTGATTCTGGGTTCAGTTCTTCCTCCCCTTTTTGGTTCTGGAACCGGGTCCGAAAATCAGACATGATCTGGAGTCAGTTTGTACTCAGTAGAACCGGCGGTTCTAAGTCCTATCCCACCACCAAACCTGGTACCCCACCCAATTCTAGCCAGAGGCCTTTGAATCCAGAGACAGAGATCTTTGTCGTTGCACTGGAAAGTTTGTTTTGTTTTGTTTTGTGTTGTGTTGTGTTGGGGGGTTTGTTTTGTTTTGTTTTGTTTTGTTTGCACTGATCTCTGTTTGCTTGTTGCTATCAAGTTGGTGAATTTCTTTTGTTGTGGTGAATGAGGTTGAATGAATGAATTTTGTTGTGAGCGAGTGAGTGAGGACCCTTTTTTTGTGGAGTAATTACAGTGGGTTTGTAGGTGAATGAATGTGTGAGTGGTTTTCAATATGTTCAGATTTGACGCCACTGACGAGCTGCTTTTGTTTTTGTTTCCCATCAAAAAAATGTCTTCTTTTTCCCGTTAGATCCAACATTCTAGATTAGTGCACTTGGTAGGAAAAGTTTTTGAAGCTCGATCGATTGATCAACGTGAGCAGCTCACGGAGTTTTCAACTCTTAGATGATGATGATGACTGGAAGAAGAAGAACGAAGCGTGTTTGCAGCAGGCCCCATGATACATAGATACATAGATACATAGATACGGCTGTCAGCAGAAATTTTGAAATAGAGAAAAATCTTACAATTTCATTTCCCTTGTCTTGATCTGTAGAAGAAGCGGACTCAGAAATTTGAAATAGAGAATTGTTTTATTGCATTCATATTTCCTTGTCTTGATCTGAAGAAGAAGCGGACTCGGAAACTGCTGTTGAATCTGACTTGGTCGAGGATCACCCCTGCAGCAGCAGATCAGGAGGTCGAGGATCGGTGACATTCTAGCTAGATCATCAACAACTGTACTCAAATGCAGCTTGTCTTTGAATTCGTGGAGAACTGCGTTACCACCTCTATCATGATCCGCAAAAAATATTCATAGCTCATGATTAGCTGCCTGGTCTGGATCCATCTGCATCGATTCTTCGGCCACTAGTTAGCCATCGACGAGCATTTGAAAGCAGCTGCAATTGATGTGGAATTTGCACTGATTCCTCAACAACTAATTGTACTCGCCTCAGAAGTCTACAATTGATATTCATACCAGCTGCTGCTGATAGTCACAAACCCATTTCCAAATACTCATTCCTTTGACGAAATAGTTCTCCTCAAAATGTTAGTGACGCCGAGGAGCTCCGACTCATGATCTCCGATGTGTTTGCTGTTTGCTTGATCAGCTGCGTGAGTTCTTCTGGGGCAATAGAGTTGTTGTCTTGCTGAACGTTCTGTTCATCATTCCGGCTGGTGGGTGGTGCAGCCCCTAGTAGGAAGCCGGAGCTTGCACAAGTCAAGCGTTGTTTGTTCCGACGCTGCAACTGTCCATGCCTTCCACCGAAAAAAAATCCTTAGTCCGTTTGGAGAGAGATCAAAAGATCAGTTCAAACAGAGAGATTGCAGTCAATCAGACCTGCATCACTAGTTCTTTCCTTAGACTCGAAAGTACTGGGACGACAACAACGGATTCGAGAGATCAGAACCTGCACAGAGCTGCCTGCGGCGATGAAATTGCTCATGAAGTGAGAGAGCACGCCAACCAACGCAGCCTAGCTACACTAGTAGAAGCAAGCAAGCAGCAATGCAACGGCGTCAAGGCCGAAGGCTGAAGTTGGGCGGCGGTCGATCACGGAACCTGGAGATCATTCCTTCTCTTGTATGGCTTGCTGTATACATTTGCATCACCTTGGGAGTCCTGATGTCGACGCTCATGTATCCGGACATGCTGTCTTCTATCCTCAGGCAACTGCCTTCTTCTGCTGCTGCTGGACGCAGACCTGCTGTTCACTTCGCAATCTCCGAGGTACATGGTACATTAGAATCCGAGTCCACCTGCAATTCTTCTTCAGATCAGCTGCACCCATTTGGTTCTGGATTGCAGATCTTTGAGGAACTAGAGATCCGCGTGATCCATGCGCTCTAGATGATCCAAAGACAGACGAGCTAGCTGCTCGAAGCTGCTGCTCGCATCATAAGTCTGGTAGAAACCCATAAGTCTTTGGATCCGATATTGTTCCTTTCTGTTACTCAGTTGGGATTTGGTATCTCGACTTGCAGCTGGGAAAACGGAGCAGAATTTCTCAACGTCTAAGCGCCTGGGAGCGAGGAGATCAAGGTCGACTTGCTCGTCCCCATTTGTCGACGACGACGAAGAAGTCGGATGCAGATGTACATAGGCTTCGAAACGTACTTGCCGAGAAAGTGAGTGATCTAGGAGTTTATCTCATGCCACTGGTGGTTTTTGTTTTTCTTTCTTTGAGATTCTACACTTCTGTTCCGTTTTGAGAAGATTTTGTTGTACTCCAGAGATCGGATTTTTGGTACTCCAATCTCTTGTGTCTCTGAGTTTTCTATTTCTTCCCATTTCATGAAATGGGTTGCTCTTCCATGGTTGCTCTTCACATAAATCTTTATCCGAGAGACAGCAGAGATGCATGAAGTCTGTCTTCTCGTTGAGTCTTCTTTCTCTTCTTGCCACTTGACCTAATTGTTGAATCCGTGGTGGTTGCTCTTCAGATCCTTGTACCCCAAGAGAGCAGATTCCCAGATTGTAGTGAATTCTGTGATCTCTCTGAGTCTTCTTTCTCTTCTTGCCATTTGACCTAATTGTTGAATCCATGGTGGTTGCTCTTCAGATCCTTGTACTCCAGAGATCGGAGTGAATTCTGTTGTGTCTCCTTCTATTCTTCCCATTTGACCTAATTGTTCACTTCATGGTTGTTTTCCAAATCCTCGAACTCCAGAGAGCAGATTGTAGTGTAATCTGTCCTGTCTCAGTTTTCTTCTATTCTTCACATTTGATCTAATTCTACGTTTCATGGTTGTTTTTCAGATCCTTGTATCCCATAAAGCAGATTTTAAGTGAAATCTGTCTTCTCTCTGTCTTTTTTTATTCTTCCCATTTGACCTAATAATTCTGCAATCCATGGTTGTCTTTCAGATCCTTGTAGCTAGCCCAGAGAGCAGATTTTAGGGGAACCTGTCCTCTCACTGAGTCTGCTTCTATTCTTGCATTTGATCTAATTGTTGCTGAATTCATGGTTGTGTTTCAGACCCTAGTTGTACCTAAGAGAGCAGATTTTAGTGAAATCTGTTGTGTCTCTGAGTCTTCTTCTAATCTTCTTCCCATTTGGCCTAATTCTTCTATTGATGGTTGTTTCTTTGGTGGGCGGGGGGAATTCAAGCAGCTTTGGAGGGCTCCACCAGATCAAGGTTTTGTTCCATGTGTAGACCCAAGTCCTTCATACACTGGTAAGCCACTGATGAACTTGTTTGCAAGTTGCCTCATTCCTTGTGTTGTAACTCTTTAAAAATTTATATTGTTACTTTCTTTAGTATACTGTATGCATTTCAAGCAGTTTTCATTCTGATTTCAACAAGCATTCTTCGAGTTCTGTATGCATACCTGAGCTGTTGCTTCATTTGCAAATTGTCAGCTCCTGGAAAATCTAGAGGTTATCTCATGGTGGCAGCTAATGGAGGACTCAATCAAATGAGAGCAGGGGTGAGGCTTCCTGGAACTCAAGAATTTCTGCAAGTTTTTCCCAGCATAAATACAGTTTTTGTGACTTCTTTCAAGCAATAGGCACCACAAGGAGACTCTTGGGTTCTTCCTGCATAAGTTTTTGTGCAGGTTTAGAATTTGTTATAAGGTTTTGTGCTGGCTTAGAATTTGTCTGGCAGACCTAGAGCCTCCTCTCAAATCTTGATCAAAATATGCAGATCTGTGATATGGTGGCAGTGGCACGCATACTGAATGCCACACTTGTCATTCCAGAGTTGGACAAGACATCTTTCTGGCAAGATTCAAGGTGAGATTTTTCTTCCCCCCTGCACAATTTTCTTTCTTTGGGAAAAGAAAAGACGTCAGTTGTGCTTTTACAATTGTTTGGTATACATTACTGTCAAACAATATCAAATGACTCAGCCTGAGTGAAATAGCTAGAAGCCTGCCCCGATGTGGCTTCTCACTCTACAGATTCACTTCTAGTACTCAATTTCCTGGCTCAACTGTTCTGTTTGCCAGTTGAGCTAAAGGTGCATCACCATTGCAAGGGCGGCAATGTGTTCCTAACAGCTACATGCATTTGCAGCAACTTTTCAGATATATTTGATGTTGATCACTTCATCAAGTCAGTACAAGGGGATGTACCCATCATCAAGAAACTTCCAGAGTTCCTCCATGATGAAACTGAAATCATTACAGAGTTTCGAAGCTGGTCTGATGTGAAGTACTATGAGGAGGGCATTGCCAGTCTCTGGAGCAGATACAAGGTCTGCCATAGGCTTCCCAGATTCACTAATCTACTATATATTTCCTGAATGACTTGTCTTTTCTTCAATTGGTATGAGTCATTAGAAGGGGACATTGAAGAACTTTTGAGAAATGTAGTTTGATCTTTTGTCACCTGCTTTGATGTTGTTTCCCTTCTTCCTCCATTGCAGTTGAATTAGATAAATGTTGTTTGAATCAGTGATGTGTCAAAATACCAGTGTGATAAAGCTCGACGGTTTGTTGCAAGAATCTCTCCTCTTGCTGCATTCTGAATTGTGGCAAGTTGAATCCTTACAGGAATCCTTATGACAATGCCCATTTGCAATGTGCTGCAGATTATCAAAGCTGCCAAGTCAGATTCACGTCTTGCAAACAGCAATCTGCCACCAGACATTCAAAAATTGCGTTGCCGAGTTCACTATGATGCACTTCGATTTGCCCCTCATATTGAAGCTTTTGGAAAGGTACCCAAAACTCTGCTTAAGTACTTAATTTATCAACACCTGGATGCAGGGATTTTTTTCTGGATGCAAGCTGATTTGAAAAAGGAGAGACTATGAGAAACTTACAAAGATGAAGACTCTCGATTTGTGAGCAGAAGCTGGTGGAAAGAATGAGGTCAAATGGACCGTTTATTGCAGTGCACTTAAGATATGAGAAGGATATGCTGGCCTTCAGTGGTTGCACATATGGCCTCAATAGAAGTGAAGCTCTTGAGCTTACCACTATTAGGTGCTATATGCCTTCCCAACAACAGACTTGCTTGCAAGTGTCCTATTGCACTGTTTTCTCTTTTATTGTGGTCTGCACCTTCTGGTCTTGTTGAAAGGGTGTATGGTCTATTCTGAAAGCTCACTGATTTGGTTGCACTGGGTTTTCAGAAAGAATACACCTCATTGGAGGATCAAGAAGATAAAGGCTGCTGATCAAAGATCACGGGGCTTCTGTCCCCTTACTCCAACAGAGGTTGCAATATTCTTGAAAGCTCTTGGTTATCCTGCAAGCACTCACATCTATATAGCAGCTGGAGAAATTTATGGTGGCCAGGAGCGGATGGCTGGATTTCTCTCTCGTTTCCCGAATGTGATGAGCAAGGTGAACTTGATATACTTTGCAAATGCATTCTTCACAATTTAAGAACTAACTGGGGGACAAACCATGCAATATATAACTTGAGAAAAGCCTTGAAATTACAGTAGAAATATGGTTTGAACCTTGATAATTTTGAGTCCAATGACCCAATGATTCTCATCTATGGAATTGGCAACTCTACTTCGTAGGATCTTCACTCCTAATGCTCTTGCAATAGAATTTTTTTCTCTAACATCATGCAAATTTTCTCACAGGAAACGATAGCATCCGCGGAGGAACTTGCACCATTTTCTCAGCATTCTTCTCAAATGGCAGCCCTGGACTACATTGTGTCTGTGCAAAGCGATGTGTTTGTGCCATCTTTCTCAGGAAACATGGCACATGCTGTGGAGGGTCATCGTCGGTTCCAAGGACACCTTAAGACCATCACTCCAGATCGGTAGGAGGAGCTGTCAACCTCTCTTGTAAACAAAGAAATTCTGATTATAAGCATATCCCAAAGCTTGTTCAAACCAACAGAAAGTATTCTGTTTGCAAATCAGTATAGCTGGGTTTGGTTCTGAAGAAGTTGCAACAGGAGAACAGGAACAAATTGTGATGTTTGCTAAACTCAAGAAGGATGGATCATGACACCTGTAAAACACTGCCACAGCAACTAGCATTGCATTAGCTTCCAGGATGTTATGCCAGGTAGTAGAGTTGTCCAAAGTTGTCCAAAACTTGGCTTGTCAGCTTTCCAGTTATACTTTCTGATAACATGGAATTCATCATATAGAGCCCACTCACACCTTTGCTGTGGGTTGTATTGATCACAGGAGAGCACTGGTAACCCTTTTTGACAAGCTGAATACAGGAGAGCTCCAAGAAGGCCCAGAGCTTGAGGAGCTGATAACTGAGATGCACCAAAACCAGTAAGTCTGTCATGTTACAAAATATCATGTTAAGAAATTCAGTTATTATACAATCTCTTTGACACTTCCAGTTTTACATGCAGCCTGACATCTTCTTGACTTGATGAGGTGCAGACAAGGAGCCCCACGGCAAAGAAACGGCCCCATCCAAGGGACCAAAGGAAGAGAGCGGTTGCGAACGGAAGAGTCATTCTACACAAACCCAAACCCTGAGTGCATTTGCATGCAATCAGGCACTAATGTGAACCCAATTTCCAAAACCATTGATGACTCATAGCATTGAAAACATAAACATTTGGGTCCTACAATTGTATTTAGTGAAGAGTGGCTCTCACATTCACCATACCATTAACCCTGTTAGTACTGAGAAAACAGCCAGACAGGTCCCACACACCCACATTCATTACCAATTATGGTGTACACCAAGTACCAAGAGACATTACAAATATGCCTGCAGATTATCACAAAACATCCACAAAGAAGAGGCATAGCTAACATTTAGAACTGTGAAGTCCCACCTATTGACAGGACATAATTCCAAAGTCAAAAAGTGGATTACAGGTTGCCATCACTACTTCATTGTCCATTGCCATGCCCAGATTCACATCTAAGAGATTGATGAGAAAACTCTGTGGCAACAGTTGGAAGATAACATGCAAAAAAGTGCAAACTATGAACACATCCAATAACTGTCCTAGTCACCATGTGCTCTCTGCCCACACTCTACGTTCCCCAGAAACAGCTGCCATGCAAACACTCCGAAACAGATCTCCTCTAGATACAATTTGGAACAGGCTTTGAATATTGAGAATGCAAGAACTTCCATGTAAAGAATATTGCAGGTGGGGGGTGTAGTGGGCCCTATGGTATTTGACACTTGACAACATCCTTTCCAGCATTCAGTGCACAATACTTGAGCCAGTACATATTTCAGGATAGTGAATTACTGTGCTCTACAAGTAGCTTCAGGCTGCTGGCCACTGATCACCATCCTTACACACTAAACACTTGCGAGGTTTTACAAGTGCCTGGGCTGGCAGGTGATCATCCTCACCTGCAATCCAATTGGCAGGCTTTTCTTTAACCACATCCAACAGCGGCTTGAGTGACATGGATGGGCAGCTAGAAGTGATAACAGACAATGAAAACCCTAAGCAGCAACTCTGGAGATCTGGGCAGCTCCATGGCTTACAGGCTTCTGGATTGCCCTTACAAGAGGCATTCCATCAGACTCATCATTCTGGACCCTCCATGACCGGTCTTTCCGTCGCGGTGCTTTCCTGTGCATCTTATGGGTAGCAACAGCCTTTGCTTTACTCTTCGAAATCTTTGCACCAGCACCTAGACTTAAGGTATCCAGGTCTGAGAAAACAGTCTCTAAGTCACAGGTTCCAACCCCCAATAACTGTGCCCCTGCTGATGTACTTTCTTCACCCCTGGTTTCTCCAACACTCTCTGGTGAGATACCATTGCCCTCATCAGCCTCAGAAACTATTGATTCTGACTCATCATTACTGTCATGCTGCTCAAGATCTAAACCTGAATCATCTTCCTCATCAACACTAGAAGATACTTGCCAGGAACCCAGAGGATCAGCATTCCCCTCATTTGGTGGCAAATAGCAATAAGCTAGCTTCCCATTGATATAGTCCTTCAGGATCTGGCGAGAAGCTCGTGTTTCATCAGGTAGTCCACTGCTTGCAACATAGTTCCGCGATGAAGCATAAGCCCTCAGCAACTCAGCTGCTGTAGGAGGCCGGTTTTGAGGCTCATAAGGCTTGGGTTGTGGTAGTGTGATCCCATACAAAGACTCAAGAGTGCATCTTGGTACATTTGTGGCCACAACATCAATGGGGCCACGGTGGTCAGTCATACGGTCAATTGGAAGCACACCTGCAGCCACCATTTCTGACCTAGAACCTGTGAAGGAGGGGAATACTAAACCTGGACAATCACAGAGCATGAGCTTCTCACTTATTATTAGTGTTTGGAAATGCTTTGTCTTCCCTGGTGTAGATGTAACCCCTGTCTTCTTTTCACCAACCAGTGCATTGATGGTGGAGCTCTTTCCCACATTTGGGTACCCCACGAACCCAACAATGACTCGCCCTGTAGAACTTGCAGCGCCCATTTCACAGTCACTTCTTTCCTGTCCTTCCAAAAGATTACTGTTTTGTGCCTTCAGATGGTGAGAAATAGATGCCTGTGATGCTGCCCTCCGGGTTTCTGCAACTGCTTCAGCTTCCTGTTGCAAGCGACTCAGGAGCTCCTCACGTCCTAGAATGGCCGTTTCTTTATCATTATCAGCTTCACTCTCCTCATCTCGGGCTCCAGAGTGGCCAAGAGGAAATGTGCTGCTGGGGCCATGCACCTTTCCTTCAAGCAGAGCAGTAGCAGCTTTGGCAGACCAGAACAAGAATGGAATGCCCTGTGATTTCAGGTAATGGGCCCACTTCTGTCTGCACAAAAACCCAAACATTAAGAAATACCTCACTCCAAAGTACCACAAGAAAAATGCTTGAAAGATTCAAAAAAGTCATGTTCATGTGATGTTCTTGCAAATTGGAGTCCTGGAGATAAGTCTTCAGTGGAAACTTGAAGATAAATTTGAAGGTGAAACTTGAATTAAACAATGAGACTGGCATCCAGAAAACAAGGTAGCATTTCAGTGAACAACAAAAGAGACATTCCTGAACAGAAGAGAAGCTACTCTCTTGATGAGGAGAATGGTGAGAAACAGTGTTAACATACCTTGCAGCACTACTCAACAGATCCGCCTTGTTTAGCAAAAGCATAGTTTTCCTGTTGCAATCAATCTCTTTCACATAAACCTGGTCACCCACACACATTCACAATCCACTTTTTGCATACTTCATCTTTCACATGAAATTTTCTAAGAGACAATAGAGACCTATAGGAATCACAATCAACAGTATAACTGGTCAATGCACTCATGTCAATTCTTGCTGGTTGTAGCCAACAAAACACAGTTTCTAAATGTCCACAAAAGCATCCTCTGTATTTACAAATTCAGTCAATGAGTAGAGATTGTTACATAACCTGACCGTACCATTCACAAAATTTCAGACCAAACAACAAGAGATGAGAGCAGAACGGAAGAAAAATGTAGAGTGAACGATAAGAATGTTCTCTCTCCCAAGTATGTATGGTAGCAACTAAGTACCTTACATCTCCACTGATTTCATCAGGAACTTCTAATGGCAGGTTCAGACCCATGTCAAACATCAACCCATGTGCTAAATTTCTGACACAAATACAGAACAGAAAGACTCAGCCATGATGCTGTATACTGCACAAACATAAAGGCACTGAAGACCCAACAGAAAAAACAATATAATAACTCTCATGAACATTGAAAAATCTCCATACTCGCGATTGGAAAGCCAAAAGAACAATAAAATGTCTCCTTTTTAAGTCAAAGAAAAACTTCCAGATAAGGACTTACAGAAAGAAGAACATGAAAGGGACAAAACTAGAATAAAAACACAAAGACAAACATATGCAGTACAAACAAAGGTCACAGTCTCTCACTTGTTCAGGGACCATCAACAGTACCATGTATGATAGCAACTTCTCTATCACTTCTTCCCCACTGACTTCATCAGCTCCCTACAGTGGGTATAGGCTAGTCTAACCACTAACCTGTGAACCATGTTTCTGTTGCAATGGGAAGAATAGAACATACTACAAAAAGATAAGAAAAAAGAAAACCAAAAGGAGAAAGGAAAGCACCACTAAAAACAAAGAGCAAATAGAACATAGACTGAAAGTGTTTGGGATCATCTAAGTTTGAGAACAAATTGGGCATAAAGCTGCCTTTGTCAAAACAGGAACCCCTTGCAAGCATTGTCTTGAAGACAACAAAGGATGAAACTCCAAATGCTGATCTATCTTTCTTCATTAAGTTATTCTGTTGTCTGTTTCAGTAGAAATTCCAAATTTTTACCTTTATTCTTCATTTAAGGATTGAACTCATCATTCAGGCTATAAAGGGATTTTCAATGTAAAAAACCTCAAGAAACTGTAAAACTGACTGTTGGTAACTCTGAGTCTACCATGTCTGAAATATTTAAAACAAGGCATGCAATCATATCACTATATGTATACTCTCACTCAGGATGTTTACCAAAATGGTTAATGCCAAACCACTTAAGTATCAGTTTACTGCTTTATCCAATATAAGCACAATTAAGCTCACAAGTTGATTGGCACAAAAGAGTCTCTACTTGGATCTGAATCTTCAAACACTTGTGCGTTTATATGAGAAAAAAGAAGCTATTGAATGTGTGCATACCTCCAAGTCAGGGCATCGGTAAAAGAGAGGATTTCGAGCATCAACAACCATCACAACCTGATCACATGAGAAACACACCATTCTCAACACTGACAACATGTGGAAAGGTCCTTATATCATGCAGAACTGTAAGGAGCACAAAGGACTGAATGGCATCCACTCTGAGATGTAAGGGAAAACAAAAGCAAGTACACCAAGACACAAGATACAGAAAAGAACATGCAGGAGTAAATACCAAGTCGCAACGTTCAAGCACACGCCATAATTGTCTCCAAATGTCCAAATTCTTCTCAAAAGGAGTAAGAACCAGTTTCTCATTGTCCTCCAGTCTGTGAAATATCATTGTCTCAAAATCAGTTTCTATTGATTGGCACCTAAGAGTGCAGGGATATCACTGAGACATAATGCAAGGTACCAGATAACATTGTCATGAGAAATCAGGACTTCTCTGTTCTTGAGATTTATGCAACCTGAAAATAATTGGGTGATGACCTGATAACAAGGCTATAGAGACGTCAGATCTGACAATAAATCAGAGAAGAGGGAAAAGGAGAAAGAACAAAAGGAAAAAAAGAATACCAAACCCTAAAAACAGAGGAAAGACTGAGGAACCAAGAAACATCAACAACAGCAATATGTAGGGTACTGACAAGCTACCACAACATCCCCACTAACTTCATTAGGTCCTGGCAGTTGCTGGGGGCCAATCATAAATTGACTAACATACCAAGCTTCTATCACAAGGTACCAGATAATGTCCTCTCCATTGTTGACTCATTTTCAGGACACAATATCAACACAGCCTAGAAATGATAAATGTATCTCCAAATTGAAACAAGAGATTGTTACACACTTGGCTAATCCTCTGCGCCAACTCAGAAAAGATTGCCGCTCCTGCAGATCCAGTTCTTGTGCACTCATGCTGGCATGCCATTCTGGCCTGCAATTCACACAATTCACCTGTCACGAATTTCTATCACCCTCAAATATAACCTACACCTGGACTGAGTATGTGTTCCCTCCCATGGTCACCAAAACACGACAGGAATTGGCTTATTGAACTGCTTCCAAATTCAGTCAGCATCTCGCTCAAAGTGAATCCTTCATGGAAGGTCTAAGAGAACCAATGTGACTTTGTATGCTTCAAAAACCTATTGAAAGATCTCTGGCCAGAATAAGCACCTTCTGGGTATAACAAGACTGGATTGATACAGTGCCTCCTCTGCCTTTCGCTCTTCTGTTTTACCCTTCAAATTGCTGGCATCTCCTTCTCTGCACATTGTGAGCCGCATTAAGTAATAAGCTACTTGCAACTATTGAGTGAGACAGGTGACAGTCTCAGAAATTCACTCTTCCTCCATTTTTTGGTCGCAGAGATAGTTGAAACATACGAGGTAACAAGGAGCTGAGGAAGAGGGTTGAGGGCAGAAAAGACACGGCCTGCAAGCTCTGCCTGCTCCATCACTTCATCCAAATCCCGCACATCAATTTGAGATTCCAAAGGCTTTGATTCTCGTTTTCCTCTTCTTTCCTCCTTTTGTTGTATTGCCGCAGACGTCCGCTGCTTCATGAGCAGCTGCCCTGGTCCTAGCGTAATCTTTGCCTTTCGCCCCATCGCTTTTGCCCTAACAATACGTTTCAATTCTCTGATGATTTCCTCGACTACACATGAAATCAGAACAAAATCAAAACCACAAATGTTAACGACAGAGCTTCTGCAAACAGACCTTCACTGCAGTAAAGCACTCTTGAAGGAAACCACTCAATTCGAGACACAGGAGGATTCCTACAAGACATTGACTGTCAGAATATTCGTAGAAAGGCGTGGGACAAGTGACCGCGGCCAAATTCTTCATTCAAGAAGGACTGGGAAAAAAGGACAAGCAAATGGTACCTCCAAACGTTGAAGCGTTCAAAACCTTCGCGACGACAAAGAGCGATGGTGAACCGTGTGGAGCATCAAGACGATCTCTCTCTGCCAGAAACTGTGCCGCGAGGAGCATGCAGGCGAAGGAATGACGGATTAGGGTTTCAAGGGTTTAGGGCTTAGGGGTAGGGTTCGAGGGTTAGGGTTGGTGGAGTCATTTTTCTTTTTCTTTTGATTATTAATTCTATTAATTTTTTGTGTTTAATTCCTGGATTTTTTGTAATGTTCGTCTTGGAGCCTTTCTTTTTCTTTTTCTTTTCCTTTTCTTTTCATCTGGATTTTTTACTCAAATTTTGGGTTTTCTGGGTATTGGATATTCTAATCATATTCTTGAGATTATTCTTGGTTAAATCATTCATCTATCAATTGGTGTAAATCATTCATCTATCAATTGACATGTATTTGTCCATTAGCCATGCAATATTCTCAAGTAATAAGTATTTATGTGTATTTAATAGTCCATAATTTTTCTATCCAATATGGATTTGTATTGAGATAACTAGCATAACTTTATTTATGATTTGCATGATGAGGATAATTTATATTTTTATTATTTGGTAATATCAATTGATTCTTTGTCAATTGTGATTGTGTGTCAACTGATTTAAATGTTGTCAAACTTGTATTGAATTTGTACAACATGGATTTTTTCTAAGGATTTTTAATTGTACATTTAATAATATTATTGATCTTAGTAGATTACGTAGGTGAAAGATTATCAAATATAAATGTTATGCATATTCAAAATTCTCATAGATATAATATTTAAACCTTCAAAGGGACAATGTTTGCTTTTAATGTTTGTAATTTTAGGTGGATGTTGGCAAGCATATTGCAACCTACTTTATCTATATTAGGTTATATTGTTTGTCCAATCAATGTACGATGATTTTATAATATTTGTGTTGATTACTTGTCAACTAAAAGGCCAATCACCAAAGGATTATATCTAAACCATTTATTAACATTGCAACACTTGTTGTGTGTGCATCAACATTTAATGTAGATACTACCTCATTTTATTGAAATATTCTTTGACAATTTTAATCATTTGTGTTTTTCCAATTCTTGTTGCACCATCACCATACCTAGTCATATTTTTATTGTAGCCTTATTGGTATGTATTTTATGTAATTTTTTAAAAGCTTGATCTTGAAATTCATTTAATTTCAACATATTTGAAACTTGAAATTTTGTCATATTAGCAATATCTTGTTTTTTGTGGATTTTACCAAATGAATTGTATCAAAGTAAAGTGTTATATACATTTGGATGAAAAAAATAATGGCATGGATTGTAATTGTTTCATGGAGGTGAATGAATGGTTTGTTTGTTTGTATGTTTGTTGGATGTTTTGTGTAAATGTTATTATGTAATTAACATAAGGACTTTGTCAATTTTGTTGTCAAGTTTTGATAGGTTCATGAAAATATTATGATTTATTTTAATTTTTAAAATTTGTGTTAGAGTTGGGTATAATCATGGTGTCAAACACGGTGATAACATTTATGAATTTTTTTTGTCCCTTTTCTTACACATCCAAGATGCAATATGTTATTTGTAATGTTTTCAATTACAATGCCATCATTGCATTTTTTGTCAAGTTTTTCAAAATATTATTTGTATTCTTCATCCTACACATGTATGACCCCCTTTATATTCTAAATATGTTTGGTCACCTATATTGTTGACAAATTCTTGTTGGGATCCAATTGTGTTGCAAAAATGAATTGAAAGTCATTGGCTATCAATGGAATTTTTGGAAACAATTGTATCATAAGTTCTTTTGATTTTTTGAACTACAGTTTGCAATGATAAGTACATACATGTGATGTATACTTGGTTGTTTTGTCATGTAAAATGTTATATGATATATTAATGTTTTCATCTTTACCAAATGTAACAATAAGTTTTAAATCACACATGAAGTTATTTCATCCTACTATACATGCACCATACATGTTTTAGGCGCATGGTATCTATGTGCAAAAAATATGAACCTACAAAAAAATGTTTTTCACATAGTTTTCATTACCAAATTAATCATGTGATGAAAAGTTTGTGATATAGTTGAAGGATATGAAAAATACATATGGTATGAGGAAAAAATAATAGTCTTATCACATGATTTTACAATATTTAGTTGCATCCTCATCCTCACAATTTCAAATACTAAAAATTTAAATATCAAATAAATATAAAATATCAAAAAATGATGTAAAAAATAATTATAATTAAATTTCAAGGTTGTTAAAGTTGACAAGATGTGTCATTTTTACATTAGTTGTCATGTTAGTGTCATGATGGACTCATTGGATTGTTAGGTCAACCATGACATTGACCAAACACTCCCACAATAAAAAAAAAACAATTTTCCTATTGTTTTCACTATGCACAAATGTGCAAAAGTAAGTGATAAAATATCCCTTGACATTGTAATCTCCGTGGGGTAATTCAAAAACTCTCAAAGGAAAAAGAGCACCCGACTGGTTCAAAACAAAAATAAATAGAAACATGGTTCTGATAAAAGGAACCCAAGGACGACATTCTTCTTCCCCTATTTGGGTTCTAGTTAAGATATAAATGTAAGAAAGTAAGTTCAAAACCTTGTCAAGTATCATAATGAAACAATCATGCATTTCTTTAAGTTTATAAAAAGTCATATACAAAGTTTCAAAACCTTTAATGTAAGAAAAATATGTAATAAGTAAGTATTAAACTAGTTAGGTAAAATGTGCTAGAACTTAATTTTTAAGTTAAAGATTTGGCAAAATATGGTTTTTATTGTGCAATTTTTTTCAAGGATTAATACATTTTAGTGTGCCATCAACTTGAAATTACCAAAAATCTAACTAAAGTCTTACTTTCATCTACTTGAAACCAATTTGAAACACCTACTTGCATTCATTTGCATTTTCAAAAAATTATTTAAATGCATATTAAGAACATAAAATATTATATTATTATATTAACATTCTTAAAATCCTCATATTGATCATTAAACAAAACAAATTTCAAAATTTTCTATATTAATATCTATTTTATGGTGACTTTCGCCCCAAAAAAATCTTGACCTTCAAAATGGTGATCAACATTTAATTGCCACATCTTGATGACCAAAAAAAGAAGATCAAAACTTAATTAACTTTTTTTCAAAGGTTAATTTAAGTTGTAGGTTTTATTTTATTTTTTGAAACTTTGGATTGCAACTTATGATTATGATGACCTAGTCCCAATACCTATGGGCACATTGGTCCATATTGTGACCAAATTTTAGTAGCAATATTTTTATAAAAAATAATTATAAAAATTGGCTTTTGAATTGACAACTAAAATTCAATCATCACATCTTGATGGTTTGGATTTTTCTTCTTTTACAATTGAATTTTGATTTTCACATAGACTAAAACCCAAGTTTAGTTAGTCATTTGTGCCCCAAAAAATTATATGGTGATTAAAATTTAGTCACCATTGGGGTAAAAAATTTACCCCTACATTAAAATTTTAAAAAATTATCCTAGGTTCATTTTAAACCAATGTGACACTATATTATGTTGATGAACATTCACATGGTTAGGAGGGGGTTGCCCTATAAGTGGTAAAAAACCAAGTGCAAAGTTTTGTTTTAAAAAAAGACCTTTAATGAAAAAAGGAGGCGACGAGTCCACGCATTACAAACTTGCCCTTCACAAGGTTTAATGCTTTTACAACATTTTAAAAATGTGTTTAAAGTTAAGTGTTAATTAAGTGTTGATATAATCATTGATATGATGTTGTGATTGCATTATAACACATTGTGATGATCAAACATTGTGTTATAGTGCCATGACAACATTATGTCAATAATTTATCAACACTTAATTAGCACATAACTTTGAACACATTGTTGAAGTGTTGTAAAGACATAGATACATGGAGGGGGCTAGTTTGTGATTAGTGGGTCCCCCATTGATGGTAAACACTTGGTTGTGCTAGGGGGTAATTATTGAAAAACATTAAACATCCCCTAATAAACATTGCTTGGTGTAAAAAGTGGCCAACAATGGTCAACCACCTAGTTACTATAACATGATTTGATTGTTTTGACCTTGCACATATGTTTTTTTTTTTTTTTAAATTCCTTTTCAAAGTTCAAATCTATGCTACATGTTGGTTCATTTTTAATTCAAGAAAAGGTTGTTGGGTTTGAATTCAGCCTAGGACAACATAACATGGAAAACAAATTAAATAATGTGTTTTTTTCCAAAACATGCAAAACATGAAAAACTACCCAATGCAATTTGGTGTAAAACCATGCATGGTTAAAAAAAACATGCCCAAAAATGTGTCAAATCTAGAACTTGTTAGGGGGTATTTAACATCTCATTAATTTTCTCCATGCTCAAGTTGTAAAAAGTGGGTCAAGCCGAGTCCTATCCTTGGTTAGGTTGTGATTAGTCAACATGTTTAGGAATGATGTACCTTTAGAGTGGCAATTTTCGTATAAAACAAATAACACAATTCAAATACATATTAAATGTTTTTTCTTAGTTGAAATTTATCTACTTTTTGGGTGTCATCAATTGAGCCTTATGATAGAATAGTGTGAGTGTCACACAAGAAACATCATTGATTTTTGCAAAATTTGTCAAAGAGTTTAGCATCCTACCAAATTATATGGTATTTTTTATTTTTGGAAATTTTTTCACAAATCTAAATTTGATAAGTTGTTTTTACTAACACACAACCTACCACTATTTTCTATTTGGTTGGTAGTTCTAATATCACGAACTGGTTCAAGTTATAAATAATGCATAGTTGATTAATGATGTTCAAATTTCCTATCATTAGACATTACAAATGCACCTACAATAAACATAACAAAATTGAACTATCAACAAAACTGAACTTTATTTGTGATATGTTAGATCAAAGCCTTTTCTTTCTCCCTTTCATCATGGGTGTGAACTTGAACTTGCATTAGTTGTCATGTGCAGAAAATGTAAATTACTAAAATGTTTTTCTTTGGTAGAATTTGAAGTTCATGAAAATTTCACAACAATAAACAAATGTTTTGTAATTTGTTACACGACTTGCTAACTCCCAAGGAGGAAAGAAATGCAATTTCTTACACTCAAGTTGTTTTTTTTAAGTATATTTTTGACCTCTTTGATTAATACTTTTGAAATGATAGATGATTTTACATACTTAACAATGCAATCACTTTAAGAAAATCAACAATGAATGCAATAACATCTTGCTCCCAACATCACTCAACTTCACATTTTTATTATTGCTTGAATTTCAAAAAAAACTAGAACTTGGAATTGTGTTGGAATTGTTCATGTTTGAAATTACTCCTATTCAAAACCTAGGGAAATCATTCCTTGTATATTTTAGGAAGCACTTGAGTAAAAGGGTATTTTTTCATATGTTATAAAATAATGGTATATTTTAGATGTATATTTTCATATTGAATTATATGGATTCTATTCATGTTTAAGTAATTTCTTTTTTCAATAAACTATACCCTATATTTTCTCACACGCCATTGAAATAAAATGGAAGTGATTTCCCGAAGGCTCCAAATTGTTTTTGCTTGAAATTGTTGCCATGAAAGAAAAATGCATAGGGAAAGAGGGAAGAAAATGGAAGGAAGGAAAGAAAGGATGGAGAAGGAAAGAGAAAGGGTGTTTGAAATTTGTTTTATTGATTCTCCTTTTTACAAAACATTAGTTTTTTTTTTCCCCTTGTTCTATAATTTTCCAACATGTAATAAACTACACAAACATCCACCCAACAAATAATATAACAAATATGACCAAAAAAACCTAGTTGGCAAACAAAATTTTTCACCCAAATCCCCAAGAAAAAAACTAAACAATAGAATCAATTTACAAGGAAAATGAAAAAAAAAACATACAAGTGCGAAGCCTAGCCATCTTTGAACCCTAAAAAATGCATCATGGTCACAACATGGGATACCTATGTTCCATGATTTCACCATGGATATTTAAATGAAAATAAAGTTTTGTCATGATCATGCATACACATGTTTGATACACTATTAACAAGATGCAAAATTACCTCATCAATTCCCCCAACATGGAATTGTTTTCACCTTTTCCCCATACATTACTAGTGGGATGCAAAATTACCTCATTAGTTCCCCCAACATTGAAAAATGAGCTAAGTTCTACAATGTACAATAAAGAAAAGAAAAACAAAATGTGCTAGTGCAGACAAACAACTTGGTCTGCCAAAATGTGTTGTTCTGCTCTTGCCAAAGCACCATAGCAAAGACTGCATGATCCCAATACTGCTTGGCAGCTTGTCGAATGTATGGTGTTGCCCTTTCACCTATGTTAGGAAACACTATCACCTTCACCTACTCACAAAAGAAATTGTCATTATTGATGTAAGCAAGTTCTAGCTTCTTCTTGCCTTCATTTTCCTTCTTTATTAATTCTCCTTGTTCCCTCAGCCCTTGCAACTTTTCATGCATCAGTGGTACTATAAATTAAGCTCGGTGTGGAAAAGTAAGTAAACCAAAATGGATTGAAATTAAGCATTGCACCTTGTGAGGACCTGTTTTCTGGATGACATCTGTCATTTTCATGTATTTCACCCAACAAATGATCAAGTAATCAGCTTGGATTCATGATTTGGGTTCACCATGGCAAGGTCATGATCCCCTTCCAGAAGCACTCTGCAATCAATTGTTGTGTGCATTCTTTGGATTGAAAATCCGAAAACTTGACTAATCAAAACTTCACACAAGTATAAAGTGGGTTGTTGTAAATTCAAGATAGAGGCAACAAAGGTAGCCTTGCAAAACTTCAACCACAAAACTATTGCTCAGATAGTGGGTATTATGGGTTACCAAGCTTTTAGCACCATAGTACAAGATGCCAGACAACTTGAGAAGGGATGTTGCCACCCATTCCACTAAAGCATCCATTATCCTCTCCCCACGAAACCTATAATTCACAAACCCTCTCCTTCAGTCTTTTTCAAACTGTAGATTACCAATTATGATTTGGTCACCATAAATTGAAACACTCTTCATCCCCACTGAGTGACTAATTACATAGTATGGAAGTAGGGCAAGCCTTCTAAGATTTGATGGAATGAGAAGCAGATGAACTTCACATGTCACAGTGTACCTGGTGAGACAACTTAAGTGCTTACAAGAAGGAGTAAACGCAACAATCTCTAGAAGACCTGCACATTGAATGAAGCCTTCTTGATACAGTCTTCATGCCATCAGCAGTTCACAATACTTTCTCATTTTCTTTCATACTAGGCCTTCAAATCTAGATACTTCTCCAAACACAGATGATTATTGCCAACTATTAAAAATAAATTAATCAGAATATAGTCCATGTTTCTGAAGCATCCAGACATTACTGACATGGATGAGTAGACAAATAATATGTTTCAAGGATACTAACCATGTCGAAAGATTCATTGTGTTGTTGCCTGAGTCTTCTCAGCAAGAATGACAGTGGAGTCTCGCCCAACTCCACTGAACCCAATTTTGCCACTCCTTTTAGCAGCACCCTTGTCAAATGCAACCCCTTTCAGCAGACAAGGCCTCAATTGTGCCTCTTTACAAAGCCAAATGCATCAAAAAATTGCATCTTCCATGTCAACACATTAACCTTTTTCTCATCACCATAAACTCAAAAAAAGATTGGCAATCCAGGAAATCAAACAAAACAGTCTTACCGACTCTATTCCAAATATGAACAAATTTGTGTGAGTTGGGAATAACATTTGAGTAAGCCTGCACCACAACCAGGAACTAATATCATTTCATATGCGGAGAGGGTTGTCCCAGATGAGCCCTAACTCAACAATCTAGGGCAGGCATGGAGTTTATCCAACTCTTACATGAAAAATGCAAGCATTTCATTATGCATGGAGCAGTTCAAAAGATCACATATGGCCATGTCCCATCCAATGACCTAGGTAAGAAATTGGACGACGATCTTATTAAATCCTATGAAACGAAATTTTCAGCAGCTTATATAAATAGGTCAGTAGATGGACAAACTAGCCAACTTGACTAGATCAGTAGATATGTGCTGTTTTTTGGAGTTTGGTGATGCAAAGGAATCATGCTTCCTATTGATCCAAAGCATGGAAAATTTGACCTTAGGACAATTTCAAGTAGTAAAGTTTATTCAAATTAAGTTCACATGTACCAACCAAGTATCATTACTGTCCAATACAAGCTTTGCAAACTTGTATTTCATTAGTTTAGAACTTTCAAGAATCTTCTCCTCTTGTTTTTTCATAAAGTCTTGCATCACCTTCAGCATGTGCAGTTACACACTTACTGGGTATGCACAGAGAAAGTAATCAACATCTAGTGGTGACTGGGTTGTTGTGGACAAAGTTGGAGTGAAGTTAGCACCTACTATAATGTTGTGAAGGACCTTGGCCTGGAACCTATCATTTATCATGGCATAAATTCCCTGCCTTCTGTTCCACTTCTGATACTATGATCTTCCTTCAAGAAAAACAACAATAGCCTTAGATGCTCTACTCAGTCATCTCAAGGTCAACATTCATTATCTCCTTTGTATTGTGTAACTACTTCTTTTTGTGGTCTTGTGATCCGAAACTATGACAATTTAAGAAGTTGTCACAATTCTTGCATGAGAATTATGGTCATGGTCTATGGATGTATTCTGGGGGGCTACACACAGGTCACATGAACAGCTCGGTATTTCATCAAGCAATGGAAAAAACACAAAACTTTTGGTAATGCATTGATGCACAAATGATGCTAAGAATAGCTCTATGAAAATATTATTTTATTTTTGTTGTCATGGAATCCAGAGGGTGTGTGATGACAAACAAATAATGAACAGAAATGAAGTAGTATGTGGCCAACAAAACAAGAAAGATTTGGGTAGCTCAGTTTCATAACAATTTGAGAGGGAGGGTGGAATGAGGTGCAAAGTTACCATAGCTACGAAACATAACTGCTGCAGAGCTTGGTTGTGACGCCTCTAGGTATTCAAAGGCAGGCATGCAGTTCTTACTTCTTTCAGTGACAATACATGCCTCTAGTTGGATCTCAAGATTTGTGAGCAGTTTTGGTTGGTTTGTTGATTATTCTATCTAGATTCTAGGGCTTGAACAAAAACCTCCAGTATAGGCACGTATGTAACTGCCTTTTTCAACTCGTAGCTTCAAACAGAAGGGATCCATAGTGCTTTCATTGTCTATTGTGAACTGAGTGGGGGGAAACTAGAGAATAAGGTGAGATGGACAGGTAGTAGTAGACACCATTCAGTTCTTCATTTCAGGTTCGGGTTAAAGATATTGTCATGCTTTCTATTCAATTTGCTAGATTTGGATCTAGAGGTGTTTTAAAACTAATGCAATATAGATGGTTGGGGACTCCCCCAACATTGCCAAATTTTATATATGGAATGTTGAAATCATGTTTCTACAGATTGTGGACATGGTGAAACAAACACCAACATACAAGAACAAGATGAAAACATTTGAACTAAAGCACAACCAAGCTAAGACCAACAAGAAGAAGGGTTCCAAAAATAAGATCCGGTTAGTCCTTTTTGAGTTTCACATGAAAAAAAAAAAGCCTTTTAAGGGAAGGGTTTTAGCTTTTATGATGAAATTTTCCATGGGAAATTTTTTTTCGTGTTGGGTTTGTGAAGTGTATTGAATTCAACTTTGCAATGGTTAGCTGCTATTTGGAAAGTGTATAATGAATCTCGACCTTATTGTTGGTGTTTTGACTACATAGAGTGGATGATCAGCTTGAAATCAGCAAGGAGTTGGAATTGTAAATCACATGGGCAGAAAAGTTGAGTCTATGGCGATTGCTTGGCATTCAATTCATTTTCCTCCCTTATATCCTTGGGAAGGTTTGCTCCTTGTGACTCACCTGTAGTACTTTCACCTATTGACGGTTAGTCAAAGTAGCTAACCAATAGGTGACATATTCTATGTATCATGCTAATTGGTTTCTTCTGAACAGTTTTGTTGAATGATTGATTAATGATGCAGCTTGCAACCTAGCAAAGTTGGTGGATCTAGTAGTATTGGATAAATCAGAAATCCTATACTTGGGAGGATGCTGCATTCATTATAGGTAATTGTATCAAAATCTAAAGCAAAAGTCTTGATCATGGTAAGTGTATTTGTCAAAGTAGACAAAATAGTCATTGGATTGATGTTTTGGAACTTCATTGGCGTGCTTTTTAATGTGTTCCTTGGATATCTGGAGCTTGTTGCAGAAAATAATGTAATATAAGTTGTTTCTTTTATTGTGATTATGTGCAGATGTTGAAATTTTGTGAATTAGACCAAATTTCATTTTTGGATGAAGAGGTAGCTAGTGCACGAACCATGCAGCTTGCTAAGCAAGTTACAGTTGAGGTTTGAACCAAAGTGGAATACGTTCTGAACCATCACAGAGGTACCCTATAGGTACAAGAAGTTGTCTACAAGAAGTTTTGTAATTCCATAATTAGAGTTGTAATTTTGTTTGACCATATGAGGTGTGCCCTGTGAACTGGGTCAGTGGAACATTCTCCAGTAGCATTGTTTATCAATACTATCCAATATTGATTATCATTTACTAAATCAATACCAATACAAAGTTTGTAAACATGTTGCAATATCATATCTCTTGCAACCAATGGTGCATATGCAATTTCTAAATGCATTTGTTGTGATGTGCCTATAACACATTTACAACATCATAATAAACATGAATACAACATTGATTCACTATCGAATATTTAGTTTGTAGCTATGTTGTTGCAACATTGCATCCCTTACGTTCAATAATGCACATGCAATGCAAATATGATGTTGAAAAAAATTGAGTACAACATAAATACAAAATATAGACAACATGAATATAATATATAATCAATACAATAATAGAGTTTGTCACCATATTATAACAACATTGTATCATTTATGATTAAAAATGCATATCCAATACAATCACAATACTAATGTAATATCATTACAATATGGACATAATGTGAATACAACATGTCAAACAACATAAATATAATGCAAATACAATGCTACATCAATTATCATTGAAACAATACCAAAATAAAGTCAATACAACCTAAATTGTTTCAATGCCTATTTTACACAAGCAAAACACTAAACCTTGGACATCTTGTAAAAGTATTGTGAAAGCATTTAAATAGCACTAATACAAAGGGTCCCCACTTTGTGATGACTATAAGTCTATAACACTATCTTTTGCTTTTGTTTTCATTTTTATGTAAAGATGATCTCAAGATATGTTTATAGATGTTAAAGTAGAGGTAGATGGGCTCTGTGTGGGCCCATTTTGTCTTTTTTTCTTTTGAAAAATGAAAGTCGTGCTGTTCAATGTGGGCCCACTTTCTCTTTTCTTCTCATGTTACAAATTTTCTTTTGAGTTATGGACAAGTTTTTTTCTTTGTTTTTTTTTTTTTTTGTTCTTAAAGTGTAACTTAGGTTGTATATTGTAAATCTTCTTCTTAAAGTCATGGATAAGCTACTAGGTGACCCCATTTGGTATTTTTTTGTCTTTTATTTTCTATAAAATTATTTGTCAATTCCTTCATCTTTTAAGACTCTTGAATTGTAAGATGTTGCCATCCATTTTTTAATTATTCTTGACGTGCAAAATGCTACCATTTTAGCCTTAGGATGGTCCCATTTGAGCTTTTTTTCCTTATGTTGCAAAGGTGCTTACTTACTAATATGTCATGGAAGACATCACATTCTTTGACTTTGAAAGAAATATTTATGAGGAAGGGGGGGGATATAGGAGCCACCATACTAGAATCTTTTGAAGTCATTGCATCCCACACATTAAAGTAGCGTGGACCAACCACTTCCCACACATCCCAAGAATAAGGACCGGTGGAAGCCCATGAAGATGTGCACATTATAGAGGAGCAAGTAACATGGAAAGTGTTATGATAGTCACTTGCAAACAATGCAATGTCTTGGGTAGAATATCACAAAAGCAATTCCCTTTGGGCATTTTTTCGTCTAGCTCATGCTAACAAGGTAGTTGATGTAAAAGTGATATAAATGATGAGGTGCATTTTGTGTCACCTTACCCCTTTTTTTAATGTATCCTCCTCATGTTTCAATGATAACATTCGCAAATGCAAAGGGTTATTACAATATAACCCTATCCATGGCAACACATCTATGAAAAAACATTTGCAGGATGACCACATCAAATAATTTAGCAAATACAAAGTAGAGGTGAAGGCCAAGGATGGAGGGGTTGAAGAGCATCAAAAATTCAAAAAGTAGAAGCATGTACCACCCTTGTCAATCATTGATTTTTTTGGTGATGGCACAAGTTATTTCAAGAAAGATCCTATTTAACTAAGATTCATTGAAGATTTGGTGCTCCATGTTTGTAAAGGGTATCAAAACATCTCAATCGTTGATTCTTCTTAGTTAAGGAGATTGGTAATGAAAAGAAATCCAAAGGTTAAATTCCCTACCCATAGCCAATTTGATTCAAAACACCTTCTTGACATGGTAGCAAAAACAACAAATAGGTATGTGCTACCTTTGTTAACTAAGTGTGAAACTACAAGTATCATTTTTGATTTTTGGATGTTTAGAACTGGGTATGATACATTCTACTTTGTAGTGAACTTCATTGATGATATTGGCACCCCCGTCATGTCACTATAGGCTTATTTGAAGCACATAACACTACAGGGGTAAGATTGTTGAAATATTGAAACCTTTGTTGGCACAATCATATGAACTCATAAAGAAAATGTAGCATAGGTGAAATATGAAGGAAGTAACTTGAATATTTTGGCATCAATCCTTTTGCAGGTGGTTAATTGTGAACCATTGCAATTAACATTTCCATATGTAGATGCATGCTTTGGGCATGCCATGAGCAAAACATGCTAATATGTTATTTGAAATGATAAAATATGTGTGGGAATGACACAAGTGTTGTTGAAAAATGCCCAATTGGCCTTGTAGAAGATAATAACTTGGATGAAGAAAAGTGGCAAAGGCTACTAAGAGTGGGACAAGGCTTGTAAGGTTGTTGGCCTAGCTCCTTGCAAGTTGAAAACATTGGTGAAAAGAAAATTTGCTAATAAAGTCATGTCTTTCTGACAAACTTTGGAGTTTGCAAATGCCATCAACATTTGTTATCAAAGGCAAAACCTTCAATTACAATCTAGGGTACCATGTGGGAAGACATGGGCTATGACAATAGTTGTGATTAAAACACTTAATCTAGTGGTGAAACAATGTGTTTTGATTAACCAAACTTAAGGGCTTTGATTTTTATTAGATGTTTTGTAAGCTACCTTGACCATTAGTGTGAAATTGCAAGCTAATGTTGATCATAAAGTAGTAGTTGACCTTTTATCGTAATGTGGAAATTTGTGATTCAAATTGGAAATTCTATACAATCACATGGTTGTTGAATTGGTGAAAGTTCTAACCCCATTTCTACTATTTGCTTGGATTTTTCAGCATGATAATGCACATAACATGATGGCCCTCATGCTTGATCCGAGGTTCAAGGGCCTCACTTGTGTTTGTGAGTTTGTTGGTCAAGAAAGAGCCATGGAGATTGTACACAAATATGACTAGTAGTGTTTGCTGACTATGCTCGTGAAAATGAATAACTTTTTGAATCCCACTACAATTACGAGTTCTCCATCTATTGAAACACATGTAGTAGATTTTGGTGGTTCTTTGTTCGATGGCTCGTCATGTCTTGTTGAGTCTTTAGAAAGGTTTTTAATGTTGAACTTTTAATGTTTTGTTGACATTTTGTTATTCCTAAAGAATGTGCATGTCCTTTGTTATGGTGGAAGGCAAATTTTCACAAGTGGGCTAATGTGGAATGGTTAAAAAGGCATATTTAAACCATTTTTAGAAGCCAAATTGAAACTGAACAAATTTTCAATGTTGGTGGTTTCACAAGTTTGCGAAGATGTTGATTTGGAATGGTGAACTTAGATTCATTGGTCATGATTTACAAGAATTGGTTGAATGATGTTAAGGTGGGGTGTAGTCTTGCAAATGAGGATGTCATGAAGTTTTTTGTAGTTGAAATAGATCTATTAGAATCTCACGAAGTAGAATTGATTGAGGTTGGGTAGTTTGTGGATTTTATGTACACATTTCAGCTATAGGTGATGTAATTTTGAAACTTGGCATTTCCTCTTTGCTTAATTCAAGATTCCAATTTTAATTCATTGACAATTATGCAAATGTATGTTTTGAATTTTTTTGAAATCTCAACATTTTAATACCTTACCTTTCTATATACACCCCTAATATGTCAAGTTATTTTTGATATACTCATGTTTAGGATTAGGGTATTTAAAATTTAAAAATATTCATACTTGGAAAAACATTTCCTACCTAAAACCCTACCCATTTAACTACATGTTGCCCCTGACATATATATAACCAATTGGGTATGTGAAAAATAACATACCAATCGAACATTGATTTTGACTTTTCTTCATTCAATTTTAATATTCAAAATCACATACTAAACACTGCTAGGGATGCTTTAAAAATATGATCACACTTGATGTTTCCAGCTCCTTACTAACATCACCATAACATCAATTAAGTGCCATGAATCACAACATCACAATTTCTAAGATTGCAAATTACCATAAATGTTCTAAACATTATTTCAACATGACCACACATGATGTTAATTAATAACTAACATCGAATTGTTTTTAAAAGATTTGCAATCTAGTTCACATCTACAAAAATAAAATTTCCCTTTTTTTCAACAATAAAAAATAATAATAAACAAAGATGCATGCTAAACATTGAGTTAATTTCTCATTTTTTGAATCTTTAATTAACATTGATGTGTGGGTATAAATCTTTCTATATTCAAAGATTTAATATTCATTAACTACGACTAGTAAAAACATTTAAATATCAATGCCATGTCATATGCCACTTAAAAATTAATTTTATTTAATATTTTAAGTCTGAAGTGGTGGTTAATTTTAACATCATTAACACGAGTCTAACATTAAAGTTAACATCATTTGTGGCCATATACAATTAAATATCTGCCAATAGAGTTGTTTTTGGCACTTCTAATTTAAAAAAAAAAAAGTTTCGCCCCATTTTGCACTGTGCGAGCCTTCCATTTTTTAGGGTTTGTTGTCGTGCAATGCATCGCCCTTGCTTCTCCGATTGTGTCGAAGCAGAGGAGTTGCGGTGATGACCTTGTGTTTGTTGCGTGAGAAGACAAGGAGGAGTCGCAGTTCCTGATTTCCTCTCACCCCGGTTTTTTCTTTTGCAGCAGAAGGCCATGGTGACAGCATCCTCAGGGGCACCCAGTTGGGCGCAAGAGAGATGTTTGATGGGAATCGATGAAGCTGGTCGTGGTCCAGTGTTAGGTTTTGCAATTTGCACCTCTCTTTCCATTCCTGTGAGAATTGGATAAGAAAAGCTTGTGTAACGAACAACATGTCTGCTGAGATTTTAGGATCCATTACAGTCAGCTCGATGAGGAGTAGTAAGTAGTTTCATGATCTTTGTGAGGAGATGTGTTTTGCGGGGCTTTGTTCTTTTCAATCATTAGTTCGTCCTGTCCCTTGTGTTCATTTTCATTGATGAGCTAGTACTCCTTTACTCGTGTACTTTCTTTTCTTTCCCCCCTTTTTCCCCCTCCTAAAAGGAAGAGCATTGAAGAAAAAAATTGTGTAAAATTGTGTTTGTAGGTTTATGATAGTTTTGATGCGTGCTCTTCAACAAGAATTTATGTCCCGCATTCTTGCAATGAGCTACTTGTTATGTGGGTTTTCAGAAAGGAAGGAAGGGTGGTGAACAAGTTTGTAGGATGTGGTTTAAGTGGTTTGTGCATTGAATAGAGAAGGGCTGTTGTGTGGCAGGACCAATGGTGTATGGATGTGCCTTCTGTCCCCTGGATCAGAAAGAGCGAATATCCAGCTTGCAGTTTGCAGGTAAGTTGTCACCAATAGAAAAAGCCAATGATCATTTTCCTGTGAATTGTCTGATTTTTGCCTTTGATTTGCGATTTTGGACCTCTTTTTTCAAGGTCACTGATGCTGTACCGTAGTTTGCAGAGCAGGAATTGGTCATAAAATGGGGGATGGTTTTTTGGCTTTTCAGTGATATGTGCAGCTGACATCAATTCATTTGTTGGAGGTGCTGTAGAGTAATTGCTGCATTGCATCATCATGTCTGAGGGTTTCAAATCACCCCCAGACTTTGCTGTTTTTATGTTGGCCATAAATTGAAACTGCTTATGAAATATAGTTCCAAAGCATATAAGAAAACCTCCCACCAGTCTTTCTCAAGTGTCTGACATTTGAATTTTGGCTGCTCTGATCAAGCAACCCTGCTGTAGAAAGATTAGGCCTAACTGAACGGCTTTAGATCCCAAATGCTGGGTTGTGGAATCCATGAATTCTGACATTGAGGCAGGGCAATGCAATCCATCATAAGTGTAGGGCTCAGTGTTCTGGGTTCAATTTTATGGCCTCAGGGTTGGAGGAGAACAAAGTTAAGTAACCCCAACACATCGACAGCAAGTCTCATAAACATCTGATAATGGATCGTGTAATTCCAAATTTCCTGTAAGATTTAAGGGTCTGTTTTGTAGTCCTTGGTGATAATCAACCTGGCACCAGAGTTGATTCCAAAGAAGGCTGCACTACCAAATTTTAAAAAAAAAGTTCAAGATTTTCTGTGGATTTGGGGGGCATGGTGCAGATTCAAAGGTGCTGACAGAAGCCAAACGGGATGAGCTGTATGCAAGCATACTGGCAGACAGCTCAATGGGATGGGCAGTGGATGTGATTGACCCCAGGGACCTTTCTGCACAAATGCTATGCAGGTTTGAAAAGAAAATGACATAGTGGAGCTCTGATTGCACTCAGAGAAGACTAACTGTCCTGCCAAGGCCACATCTTAAGTCAGAGTTCTTGAATGGTGACTGACCAGACTGACCTGTCTAAATGTCCACTATAACCACTCTACATTTTGCTGGTCATGTTGATGGTGTGGCATCCTCAACTAAAAGACTTTGATTGCCTAACAGTTATTGGATGTGATAACTGACTCTCAACTCTCTTCATAAAATCTTGCAGGGAAAGGAGGAGTCTCAATATGATCTCATTTGAGTCAGCAATGGGTTTGATCCGAAGTACTTTGAATCTGGGTGTTTCACTTGCCGAGGTTTGCATACATTTGATGTAATGATCTTGCTTTGTATGTGTTGAGATCACTTAAATATGTGTTTGGCCAGATACAGAAGATTAGTTTGATGAAATTGAGTTTCCTTTCTGAGACCTGGTGCCATTCTGTTTGAAGGGCCCATCAAGAAGCTTTTTTGTTGTCAAGGGGGAGTTGAATGTTTGAATGCTATTGACGCAGTAAAAACTATGTGGCACAGGTTTTTGTAGACACTGTGGGGGACCCTGCAAAGTATGAGGCATCACTCACTGAGCGCTTCCCAGGGATCAAGTTTACTGTGTCCAAGAAAGCTGACAGCCTATTTCCTATTGTCAGTGCAGCCAGTATTATTGCTAAAGTATGTAAAGTTTATGTTGATACTCTCTGCTGTGTCCACTGTTGAGGTGCAATAGGTGTTGCCATTGACCAAGAAGGGGAAGCTGGCTTGAAGATTGAGATATTTAAAAGCAGAGTTGAGAGTATTAATGTGATATTGTCCAAACAGGTGACAAGGGATAAAGCACTGCGGGAGTGGGTCATGGAGGAGACTGGCAAAGATGTTGGTAGGAACTTTGGTTCTGGCTATCCTGGAGGTGAACCTTGGGCTCTCTGTTCTGTGTATCTGTGCTTGATTATGCAAACAATTAATGTTTTTGCCTGAACAGCAGAACTTAGAATTGTCAAAATCCTGCCCATGATAGATTGCACCGATCACAAAAACACAAAGTTTCCATGATCTGCAAAGAAAAGAAAGCACAAAACATTCGTATGGTGAGACGATTATCGATTCTTAAACAACCCATATT
>Ga0116229_10002130_pt1 | contig 31783 bp, 29 predicted proteins | sample S1TSphgellanicum_3_FD_87313 | JGI IMG/M metagenome (GOLD analysis project Ga0116229, IMG submission 87313) | Host-associated microbial communities from peat moss isolated from Minnesota, USA - S1T2_Fc - Sphagnum magellanicum MG | ecosystem: Host-associated > Plants > Peat moss > Unclassified...
CAACCTGACCCAGGACGACCGGGCGATCACCCACGAGTCGTGGATCGAGCAGTGGTTGATCAACATCACCGGCCTGCGCAGCAAGTATCGCTACGACGATGCCCCACGCAACGAATTCCGTGCCTGGGACTTCATGAAGGGCGTGGCGCGCGACCTCGATCCGCCGACGATGCAGGCGCTGGGCGAGTATTTTGCCAAGCAGACGCCCGCGCCGGGCAAGATCGTCAATACCGGTGACATCGCCCGCGGCAAGACCCTGTACCTCGAAGGGGACGCGGACAAGGGGCTGATCGCCTGCCAGAGCTGCCATGGTCCGGAAGCCAAGGGCCAGGGGCCGATCCCGCGCCTCGCCGGCCAGCATGCCGATTACGTGTACCTGCAACTCAAGTACATCCAAAAGGGCACGCGCAACGTCGAGCAGATGCAGGCGCTGATCACCAACCTGAACGAGGCGGACTTCAAGGCGCTGGCTGCCTACGTGCAGTCGCTCAACTGATCCAAGGTTTCACGCAGTAAGGGCCCTGGCAGGCTTCCCTACCCGGAAATCCTGCCGCAGGAAAAAAGGCGGCGGACCCATAGGTCCGCCGTTTTTTTTCGCGCGACCGGTGGGCATCGATCCGCGCCGCCGCGCCACCGATCCATTGCGTGCCTACATCGCGTGGTGCAGTCGCGGCAGGATGAAGAACCATGCGACGATCGCGGCGATCACGTTGAAGACCACCACCGCGACGAGCATTTGCATCCAGAAGCGAGGCCAGTTGATGCCGCCTGGCGCAGGCCGGTGACGCTGCCGCGCCGGCACTGCGCCCGACGCGTGGCTTTGATGCTCACCGCTCGCGTGCTGCTCGCCGCACGCTGGCGCAACCGGCCCACGCGCTCGCGGTGGCGTGCCTTGGCCGGGAGTCATTGGCGAGGGAGGGGTCACGGCACGAATCTAGCGCGAATCCATTAAACTCTGCTATTTGATGCGTTGCATTATGCTTACGCATCAGTAGCAATTTGGCCCACCCGGTACCGCGCCGTCCGCGGCCTTGAAACCGGCGGCATCGCGCCGCCGACGCATCATGAAAGGCTGAGAAAACGCCATGTCCTCGAGTACAACGTCCGTCGTGCCGGAACAACCCGGCATGGATCCGGAACGCCGTGCGGCCATCGCCGCCACCTGCGTGGTAGGCGGAGTCGGTTGCGCCGCCGCTGCGCTGCCCTACATCGCTTCCTGGGGCCCGTCCGAGCGCGAGAAAGCCGCCGGCTCGCCGGTCGATGTCGACATCTCCGCCATCGCGCCGGGCAAGATGAAGATCGCCGAGTGGCGCGGCAAGCCCATCTGGCTGCTGCGCCGTACCCCGCAGATGATCGCCTCGCTGCGCACGGACACGAGCCTTCTCGCCGACCCCGACTCGCTGCGCACCGCCTACCCGACACCCGCCTACGTGCTCAAGGATCCGGCGCTGCGCTCGATCAAGCCCGAGATGCTGGTGCTGGTGGGCATCTGCACGCACCTGGGCTGCTCGCCCAGCGGCCCGTTCGCCGCGGAGGAGAGTCCGCTGCTGGGCGATGAACCCGGTTTCGCCTGCCCCTGCCATGGTTCGACCTACGATCTGGCCGGACGCGTGTTCAAGAACAAGCCCGCCGCCGACAACCTGGCCGTCCCGCCGCATCGCTACCTCGATGAGACCTCGATCCGCATAGGCGAACCCACGAAGACTTGAGCGGGAAGAATGCCGGTGCGCCGTGGTTTGTGCCAAGCAGGCGAACACGCCACCGGCCGATTGATGATGGATCGATTGGTGATGGATCGATTGATCGACACGGGCGAAGCTGGTGGCGTGCCACCAGCCTCGTCGCCAAGCGCGAAAGTTGTCAAGGCCGCGGGGGGTGTTCGAGAGGGGTCGCAGACCTCCCTCGAAGCCGATCCTCCGGTTTTCCGGTCGCCCGCCCCGATGCCATCGAAGCTGACGACGTAAACCCATTAGAGAAAGGCCAATATGGGATTGCACGAGACGAAGTACAAGGGACTCCTGGGCTGGGTCGACAGCCGTGTCCCGTTCGTGATGAATGCCTGGCGCGTGCACATGGTGGAGTACTACGCGCCGAAGAACTTCAACTTCTGGTACTACTTCGGCTTTCTCTCGATGGTCGTCCTGGCCATCCAGCTGATCAGCGGCGCGTTCCTCGCCATGCACTACAAACCCGACTCGCTGATGGCATTCTCGTCGGTCGAGTTCATCATGCGCGAGGTGTCCGGCGGCTGGTTCATCCGCTACATGCACTCGACCGGCGCCTCGTTCTTCTTCATCGTGGTCTACCTGCACATGTTCCGCGCGCTGATGTACGGCAGCTACCGCACGCCGCGCGAGATCCTCTGGCTGGTGGGCTGCTGCATCTTCCTGGCGCTGATGGCCGAGTCCTTCTTCGGCTACCTGCTGCCCTGGGGCCAGATGAGCTTCTGGGGCGCGCAGGTGATCATCAACCTGTTCGACTCCATCCCGGTGATCGGTCCGGACCTGTCGACCTGGATCCGCGGCGATTTCGTCGTCGGCGACGCCACGCTCAACCGCTTCTTCGCGATGCACACGATGATGATCCCGACCATCCTGCTGGGGCTGGTGGTGGTGCATGTGCTGGCGCTGCACGACGTGGGTTCCAACAACCCGGACGGCATCGAGATCAAGGACAAGCGCGGCCCGGACGGGATACCGCTCGACGGCATCCCCTTCCACCCGTACTACACGGTGCACGACATCTACGGCCTGGGCTTCTTCCTGCTCGCCTTCTTCGGGGTCACCTTCTTCGCCCCGGAGATGGGCGGGGTGTTCCTCGAGGGCAACAACTTCAACCCGGCCGATCCGCTGCAGACGCCGCTGCACATCGCACCGCTGTGGTATTTCACGCCGTACTACTCGATCCTGCGCGCGACCACGGCGGGCTTCCTGATCTGGATCGCGCTGGCGGTGGCGGGGCTGGGCGCGCTCACCTACTTCAGCGTGCGTGGCATGCGCCTGCGCCTGGCCGTGGCCGGCATCACGGCCGTCCTGCTGGCGCTGCTCGTCGTACCCAAGGTGCAACTCGATGCGAAGGTCTGGGGCGTCGTCATGATGGGCGCCTCCGTCGTGATCCTCATGGGGCTGCCGTGGTTCGACCAATCGCCGGTCAAGTCGATGCGCTACCGGCCGGCCTGGCATCGGGCCGTGCTGCTGGTATTCATCGCCGCCTTCCTGGTCCTGGGCGTGCTGGGTCTGCTCCCGCCCACCCCGCTGCGCACGGCGGTCTCGCAGGTCGGCACCATCATGTATTTCGGCTTCTTCGTGCTCATGCCCTGGTGGAGCCGCATGGGCGAATTCAAGCCCGTGCCCGATCGCGTCCAGTTCGCGGCGCACTGAACCGGCAGCCAACGAACATGAAGAACATCTCTGGTTTTGGAATTTCCCTGCGGGCAGGTTTCGGCGCGGCGCTGCTGGCCATCGCGGCTTGCCTGGGCGCACCGGCTGCCGGGGCCGCCGAGGCCCCGATCGACCACTGGCCCACCGACCACCAGTACGACAAGGCGTCCTTGCAGCGCGGGGCGCGCCTGTTCGTCAACTATTGCCTCAACTGCCACAGCGCGCGCCAGATGCGCTGGAACCGACTGCGCGATATCGGCATCGACGACGCGCAGATCAAGTCGCAACTGATCTTCGGCGACCAGAAGGTGGGCGACCTGATGACGGTGTCGATGAACCCGGTGGACGCCAAGCTCTGGTTCGGCAAGGTGCCCCCCGACCTGTCGGTCATCGTGCGCGGGCGCAACACCGACGAGCACCGCGGCACCGACTACATCTACTCGCTGTGGCGCGGCTTCTATCGCGACCGCACCACGCTCACCGGCTGGAACAACGTGGTGTATCCGAACATCGCGATGCCCAATGTCCTTTGGCAGCGCCAGGGCCCGCGCGTGGCGACGATCACGCGGGTGGAACCCGACGATCACCCGCCCGCCGGCGGTACGCCCGGCGGCCTCGTGCGCACCGTCTCGGTCTTCGATGCGAGCGGCTACGCCGAGGTGAGCCGCAAGTCCGTCGACGGCGGTGCCACCGGCGAGGAGGTGAGTTTCACCCCGCTCGACCCGGCCGCCGCCAAGGCCTTCGACGGCGACGTCGCCGATCTGGTCGGCTTCCTCAATTGGATGTCGGAGCCCACGGCCGAGGCGCGCTACCGCATCGGCGTATGGGTGATGGGCTTTCTCGTCGTGTTCCTGCTCGTCGCCCGCTGGCTCAACAAGGTCTACTGGCGCGACATCAAGTAGCAGGCAACGCATGAGGGCATCGGCATTGCCGTGCCGATGCCCTCACGCGCCTTGGGCGCCATACATCGCATCACCTGGCGCCGCAGCGCCAGCGGTCGCCGCGCCGACTCAGGATGGCGGCGATTTCCCTTCCCCACCGTACCCTCTCCGCGCCATCTCCGCGCCATCCGTCATCGCCCCGTCGCTCGCCGGGCGATGCTGCGTTGCGCAATGAAATTAGTGCATCCCCACAAGCCCTATGCCTTCTAGGGTGTGGGGATTGCATGCATAATTTGCGGGCCCCTGCGGCCGCGCGGTGACCCAAAGCAGCTCCGTAAGTTCCCGGGGTGGCATGGTGCGCACCGGTTTTTTTACTCGTTGGAGTTCCGAGATCAAGACAGGCCCGTTGCCCGGCCCATGCCATGGCCGGCAGCCAGCACCGCCCTGCCGCCGCGCCGCGCAGGCGCCGGCGATCCTGCGCAAGGGCTGAAGGAAGGACAGCAAGCCAAAATGATGTCGCACACGATTCTCGGATCGCTCGCAAGGCGCGGTACCGTTCGCGCCGCCCGGGCCTGGCTGCTGGGAGTGCTCGGCGCACTGGGCCTCGCGCTGGTATCTGGCTGGGCCTGGGCCGGGGACAAGGTCGAGCAACCGATCGAGTTCCCGCACGACATACACGCGGGCAAGATGGGCATCAATTGCATGTATTGCCACACCTACGCGCGCCGCAGCAAGGTGGCCGGCATACCGCCGCTGCGCAAGTGCATGGGCTGCCACGAGAACATCGAGTCGGTGAAGGACAAGCCGCGCATCAAGAAGCTCTTCGAGTACTGGGAGAAGAAAGAGGCCATCCCGTTCAAGAAGGTCCACGACCTGCCCGACTTCGTGCGCTTCAACCACGAGCGCCATATCCAGCGCTTCTATTTCCAGCTCGGCCGGCCCGTACAGGAGGTCTGCGGCTACTGCCACGGCAACGTGGCGGGCATGACCGTGGCCGAGAAAGTCGAGCCGCTGAGCATGGGCTGGTGTATTTCCTGCCACCAGAAGGACCATCCGGACGCCCCGGCGGGCACCCGCGTGAACTTCCCGCGCATGTCGCTGGCCGACAGCCCCGCCCAGGAGCCCAAGGCCGAGACCTCGCACGGCCCCAACGACTGCTGGCAATGCCACAAGTGAACGTGCCGCGAGTATCCCGGCAAATATCGATCAAGGCCCAGCGATGAAGAACCTGCAACGAAGGGATTTCCTGCGCGTGCTCGGCTGGGGCGGCGCCTCGGCGTCGGTGGCCGCGTGCGGCTTCACGTCGGTGGACTCGGGTGTCGAGACCGTCAAGTCCTACGTCGAGCCCGAGGACTTCAACGTTCCGGGCGTGGGCATCTACTACGCCTCGACCTGCACCCAGTGCGAGGGGCTGTGCGGGGTGGTGGGGCGCGTGCGCGACGGGCGCATCCTCAAGCTCGAGGGCAATGTCGCCTCCACCATCAACAACGGCAAGCTCTGCGGCCTGGGCCAGGCCAGCGTCCAGCACCACTACAACCCGGATCGCCTGCGCGCGCCGCTGCTGCGCAAGGACGGCGAGCTCAAGCCCATCACCTGGGCCGAGGCCATGCCCATCCTGCTCGACCGCACCGCGGCGACCAGGGACGGACGCTTCGCCTTCCTCACCGGACCGGTGAGCGGGCATTTCAAGGTGCTCGCCGGCAACACCACCGAGGCGCTGGGCTCGCGCCAGCACCTGGTCTACGACCCCCTGTCTACCCGCATCAACCGGGTCGCCGCCGAGCAGGTGCTCGGTTCCGGCGCACCGCGCCTGCTGCTCGAACAGGCCCAGGTCATCGTCTCCTTCGGCGCCGACTTCCTCGATACCTGGGTATCGCCGGTGCATTTTGCCGGCCAGTACGCGCGCTTCCGGCGCGCGACGGAGGACAAGCCGCGCGGCACGCTGGTGCAGATCGAACCGCGCATGACGCTCACCGGTGCCAATGCCGACCGCTGGATCGCGATCCGCCCGGGCACGGAGGGGGTGCTCGCGCTGGGCATCGCCCATGCGCTGCTGGCGGCCAGGCCGAGCGCCGCCGGCGCCGTCCCGCCGGCGCTCGTCACGGCCGCCACGGCCTTCGACAGGAGCCGCGTGCTGACCGATACCGGCGTGAGCGCCGAAGCCTTCGACCGGCTGGTCAAGCTGCTGCAGGATCGCTCGCCCGCGGTGGTGCTCTCCGGACCCTCGGCCGAGGGTCACGTGCACGGGTATTCCAATGCCCAGGCCATCCTCGCGCTCAACTGGGTCCTGGGCAGCGTCGGCAAGACCGTCGTGGCGCCGGTCAAGTCGCCGTTTCCGCAGATCGCCGCCGAGTCCGGCGACACGGCCGCCCTGCGCCAGTTCGCCGACGGCCTGGCCGCCGGCAGGTTCGATACCGTCTTCATCCACGACGTCAATCCGGTGTACTCGGCGCCGGCTTTTCTCAAGATCCCCGAGCTGCTGCCCAAGGCCGGCTTCAAGGTGGTCTTCGCCCAGTACCGCGACGAGACCGCCAACCTGGCCGACCTGGTGCTGCCGGTCGATTCCTCGCTGGAGGACTGGGGCACCCACGTTGCGCCCTACCAGGGCGAGAACCTCGAACTGACGCTGCAGCAGCCGCTGATGGAGCGCCTGTACCCGGACGGAACGCGTTCGGTGGGCGACGTGCTGCTCGAGGTGCTCAAGCGCCAGCGGCCGCAGGAGTACAAGGGTTTTGCCGACTACTACGCGTACCTGCGCGCTGCGCTGGTGGCCAACCGCGCCGCCTTCGCGCCGATCGACGGGGACGACGAGTACTTCTGGACCGAGGCCCTGAGCCGCGGCGTGCTGCACGTCAAGGCCGGCGCCGAGGCGCACGGCGCCGAACACGCGCCCGCCAGGCTGCCTGCGCTCGAGCTCGATTTCGCCGGTGCCACGACGCCGGCCGGCGACCCGTACCCGTTCACGCTGGCGCCGGCGGTACGCGCGCTGCGCGACGGGCGCCACGCCAACCTGCCCTGGCTGCAGGAAACCCCCGACTCCCTCACGACCATCGTCTGGGACTCGTGGGCCGAGGTCCATCCGGCCACGGCCAAGCGCCTGGGCATCGTCGACGGCGACATCCTCGAGATCGCCTCGGCCAGCGGATCGCTCAAGGTGCAGGCGTACGTCTTCCCGGGCCTGCACCCCGACGTCATCGGCCTGCCGCTCGGACAGGGCCATGAGTCCATGGGGCGATACGCCAACGGCATCGGCGTCAATCCCTTCCGCATCCTGGACCCCGTCTTCGACCGCAGGACCGGCGAGCTCGCCATGTACGCCACGCGCGTGCGCGTGAGCAAGACCGGGACGCGCACGAACATCGTCAGCGACGAAGGCTGGAAGTCGGGCAACCTGAAGACCCAGGCCGGACGCAAGCTGGTGGCGGTCCTGCCGGCCGACAAGGCCAAGCTATCCGAGGAGGTTTGAACCCATGAGTCTCGACGCGACGCTCAACGACTGGACCAAGCTGCGCCAGACCCACCCGCTGCCCGGCTCGCACCCGGACCTCAAGTGGGCCATGGCCATCGACCTGGACGCCTGCACCGGCTGCAATGCCTGCGTGGTGGCCTGCTACGCCGAGAACAACCTGCCGGTGGTCGGCAAGGAGAAGTTCGCCGCCGGCCAGGCGATGCACTGGATGCGCATCGAGCGCTACTGGAACGAGGCCGACGAGAACGCGCCGGAGCAGGGCGCGCAGTTCCTGCCCATGATGTGCCAGCAGTGCGAGGCCGCGCCCTGCGAGACCGTGTGCCCGGTCGGCGCCACCAACCACACCAACGACGGACTCAACTCGCAGGTCTACAACCGCTGCATCGGCTCGCGCTACTGCTCGGCCAACTGCCCGTACAAGGTGCGCTATTTCAACTGGTACAACTACCCCGAGCAGGTCAAGGCCTGGCCCGAGCCGCTGCCCATGCAGCTCAACCCCGACCTCACCGTGCGCACCAAGGGCGTTATGGAGAAGTGTACGTTCTGCGTCCAGCGCCTCACCGACGCCAAGAACAACGCCCGCACCGAGGGGCGGCCGATCCGCGACGGCGAGGTGACCACCGCCTGCGCGCAGGCCTGCCCGACCAGCGCGATCACCTTCGGCAACCTGTCGGACGCGCACTCGCAGGTGGCGCAGAAGTGGCGCCTGCAGCGGGTCGAGCTCGACAAGGACAAGCAGCTCAAGGACATCGACGGATCGCATCCGGGGCTGCGCGGCTATCGCATCTTCGAGGACCTGCGCCCGTATCCGTCGGTCATGTACCTCGAGCGCGTCCGCGACACCCAGGCCTGAGCCACGGAGAACCGGGATGAACAGCGTCACCCAGGCCAAGGACAAGGACATCCGCGAGGATCTCTCCTGGTCGCAGATCAACCGCGACGTGCTCGCCAGCCTCGAGCGCCCGCGCGCCACCTACTGGGTGCTGTTCGCCTTGGCCTTCGCCGTCTTCCTCGTCGGCCTCGGCTGCGAGGCCTACCAGTACGACACCGGCCTGGGCGTCTCGGGGATGAACAACCCCGACGTCTGGGGCCTGTATATCGCCACCTTCATCTTCTGGATCGGGATGAGCCACTCGGGCACGCTGCTCTCGGCGATCCTGCATATCATCCACGCCGACTGGCGCAAGCCCATCTACCGCTTCGCCGAGGCGATGACCACCTTTTCGCTGATGACCGCCGGGCTCTTCGTGGCGGTGCACCTGGGGCGCCTGTGGGAGATCTACTACGCGCTGCCATACCCCAACGAGCGCTGGACCTGGCCCAACTTCCAGTCGCCGCTGCTGTGGGACGCGATGGCCATCTTCACGTACCTGTCGTCGTCGATCCTCTTCCTGTACGTGGGCGCGATCCCCGACTTCGCCATCTGCCGCGACTACGCCACCGGCTGGCGCAAGACCTTCTACGGCAAGCTCGCGCTGGGCTGGATGGGTACCGACCGCCAATGGCGCAACTTCCGCGTCTCGTACCTGGTGATCGCCTGCTTCCTGATCCCGCTGGCCGTGTCGGTGCACTCGATCGTGGCCTCGGATTTCGCGATGTCGCAGCAGCCGGGCTGGCACATCACCTCGTTCCCGCCGTACTTCGTGGCCGGCGCGCTGTACTCGGGCTGCGCGGCGATCATCACCCTGTTCATCATCCTGCGCCACGTCTTCCGCTTCGAGGAATACATGACGCTGCCGATCCTGGACAAGACCGCGCGCCTGACCTTCGCGATCGCCATGGTCTGGACCTACCTCAACTGCATCGAGTACGCCACGGTCTGGTACGGCGACAGCGAGGTCGCCAAGGAGACCCTGATGCAGCGCGCCACGGGACCGTATTCGGTCTACTGGTGGGCGATGAACTTCCTCGGTTCGGTGCTGCCGTTCACGCTGATCTTCAAGAAGGTGCGCGCCAACCTGAGCGCGATGATGGTCATCTCGCTGCTGCTCAACCTGGGCATGTGGCTCGAGCGCTGGATGATCGTCACGCCGACCTTCTCGCACGGCTACTACCCGTGGACCTGGAACCACAGCTTCTTCCCCTCGCTCGTCCAGTGGGGCATCGTCTTCGGCAGCTTCGGCTGGTTCGGCATGCTGTTCATGCTCTTCTGCAAGCTCGTGCCCAGCGTGTCGATGTACGAGGTCAAGGAGATGGTCTTCCACCGCAAGCTGGCGCGCCTGCACGCGAGCCAAGCATGAACAACAAACGCATACTCGGGCTCTTCAACGATTTCGACCAGGCCTCGGCCGCGATCCGCGAGCTGCGCGGCGCCGACCTGCCGCACCTGGACTGGAACGAGGTGACGATCAAGTCGCCGATCGAGCATCCGGACGTCGAGAGCCTGCTGGGCGTGCGCAGCATCCCGATCCGCAAGTACACCTTGCTGGGCGCGCTGCTGGGCGGCGGCCTGGGCTTCCTGGGCATCGCCACGGCGCAGGGCAACTTCTTCCAGCAGCTCAAGGGCGGCAAGCCGATCATCCCGTTCCCGCCCGATTTCGTCCTCACCTACGAGATGTTCATCCTCGGCGGGGTGTACATCACGGTGCTGGGCTTTCTCATCTCGGCCGGCTTGCCCACGCGCATGAAAAGCGATCTGTACAACGTGGCCGTGTCCGGCGACCAGATCGGCGTGATGGTCAAGTCCAACGCCCATTGCGTCGACGCCGTGCGCGGCATCTTCGAGCGCCACCACGTGCTGTCGATCCAGGAGGAGGTGGTCAAATGAGCAGCGCATCCTTCGGCCGCGCGCGCCGCGCCGGTGGCGTGGTGACCGCGGCGCCGCTGGCCGCCCTGGCCCTGCTGGGCCTTGCGGCCCTGCCCGTGCCGGCCCTGGCATGGCCGTGGTCGCGCGACATGACCGACGGCATCAACATAAAGCCGCAGGCGCACCCGATGCCCTTCCCGAAGCGCTCGGTGCCCGTTCCCGACACCGCGACGATGATCCACGTCAACGACAGGGACGACGCCACCAAGCTCATCAACCCGATCCCGGCCACGCCGGACTCGGTCAACAAGGGCAAGGCGCTGTTCACGATCTATTGCACGCCCTGCCACGGCGTGTCCGGCACCGGTGACGGCCTCGTGGGCGAGAAGCTCGTGCTGCGCCCGTTCAACCTCACCAGCCCCACCGTGCAGCAGATCCCCGACGGCCTGATCTTCGGCTACATCACGTTCGGCGGCGCGGTCATGCCCGTCTACGGCAACGATCTGTCGCCGACCGAGCGCTGGCACGTGGTCAACTACGTGCGCAAGGTCCTCGGCAAGGAGTACGCCAGCTCGATGGCGGCGACCAAGCCCGTGGCGGCGAGCGCCGCCGCGCCGGCCAAGGCCGCCGGCGCCAAGTCGGCCGCCGCGGCGCCTGCGCCCCTGAAGACCGCTGCGGCCAGGTGAGGAGCGATACCTTGATCTCCTCCATTGCGTTCGCCAGCTGGTCGGTACTGACCGCCGATTTCCTGATCCTGCTGCACCTGACGATCTGCGGCGTCACCTTCTGCGCGATCCTCCACCTGGCCAGCGCCCAGTGGCGCTACCGCGTGCGCGACATCGCGGTGTCGCTGTTCGCGCTGTACCCGCTGGTCTTCGTGCTGCTGATCATCCTGCTGCTGGCCCGCCACGGCGTCTTTGCGTGGATGGCGCCCGGTGCCGAGGCGGCGCGCGAGCACCCTCTCAACGCCTGGCTGAATCCGTCCTTCCTGGCGGCGCGCGAGGTGCTGGGGCTGCTGTTCGTGGGCTGGCTGTGGCGCCGCTTCATCCGCCTGCAGGCCATCAGCGAGCAGTCCGAGGCCGACTGGAACCGCTTCAAGCTGACGGCCAATTTCATCCCGGTGGTGCATGTGCTCTATGGCACGATGATCGCCTGGGACTTCGAGATGACGATGCTGCCCAGCTGGGAGAGTTCCATCTACGGCATGTACCACTTCGTGAGCAATTTCGGCATGTTCCTGGCGACCATGGCCGTGCTCTGCTACACGCTCGAGCGCGGCAAGCGGCTGGTCAAGCCGCTGCCGGATTTCGTGATCAACTATTTCGCCCAGATGATCCTCGCGTTCACGATCCTGTGGACGTATACCTGGTTCGCCCAGTACCTGACCTACTGGTACGGCAACATCCCCGACGAGCGCGACCGCATCGACTACCTGTCCACCGGCGACTACTCCTGGCTGTGGTGGAGCTTCTTCGTCATGAAGTTCGTGATCCCTTTTTGCTTCCTGGTGTTCACGTACTTCCGGCACAGCCCGGCCTCGATCTACCGCATCGCGATCATCATCATCGCCGGAACCTGGCTCGAACGATTCACCTGGATAGCCGGTTCGGTGCCCACCGGATCGTTCACGTACGCGCACTACCCGTTCACCAGCGTGTTCGACGTGGTCGTGACGCTCGCGGTCGGTGCAGCGGCCTGGTTCCTGCTGCGCCGCGCGCTGGTGATCAACGAGGTGATCCGGCCTGCGATCGGCGCCCCGGAGATCGCCCACCGCGGCGCCTGAGCGGCCAGCGCGAAAACCTTACGGAGATAGCACCGTGATCGAGATGCTGCTGGGCGCCGTCCTGCTTTGCACCGCGATCTACTTCATATCGAAGAAGTAGCAGCTTCAGTGCCCGGCCGCGATGGCGTTGTCGCGCCGCGGGAACTGGCCCGCGCCGGCTTGCTTGCCCGGCGCGGCTACGGGCGCGCGCCGCAGGGTCAGGGCGATGTTGACCAGGTAGCAGAAGAACCCGGCGGCCATGATGATTCCCGATACCGCTACCGCGGGTCCGTAGTAGCGGTGGATGGCGCCGATCTCGGCCGGGGCATCGTGCAGCAGCATGCCCTCCCAGATGCCGAACAGCATCTGGACCGCATAAAAGGAATATGCCCCGATGGCCGTGCACCAGAAGGTGAGGTCGGTGAGGCGCTCCGAATGGATCGCGCGGTTGGTGAAAATGGGCAGCAGGTAGTAGGTCACGCCCATGGCCAGCAGGACCACGCCGCCGACGAGGTTCATGTGGGCATGGGCCAGCGGGTCGATCATGTGGCCCGGGCCGCCGTACGGGCTGCCGATCGAATCGAGCCAGTGACGCACCGGCGGCATGACCTGGAGCATGCCGTGCATCGTGCCGATGCAAAACGACACGACGGATAGCACCAGGAATCTTGTCAGGGGATGGAATCTGGCGGACACGTGATGATGCTCCTCACCGCTGCACAAAGGCCGGCGCGCCGGAAAAAAGGGCCCGAAGTCAGCGGGCCCCTTTTTCCTTCATGGCGACGACGGCCAAACCTTCACTTGCTCTTGTTGTTCGCCTCGACGATTTTCAAGGCCGCGGCGCTGGCGCGATCGGAGATGAGCATGCCGACCAGGAAGATACCGATGGGAACGAGAAGTTCGATGGGCATTTCTTAATCCTCTGCTCTGGGCTTGGCCGTCACACCAGGAATTACGGGCGCTTGGAGTACCCGCTGCACCAGCCGCCCTTGGGCACGATCTTGTTGAACAGGTCGCAGCGGGCCGAGTCCTTGCCGGGTTCGGTGAAGTGCAGGCACTTGGCGCACATCTGGTCGGCCGTGTGCTTCGGGTACTTGGTCTGGTTCGCGCTTGCCGTCTTCAGGACGAAGCCCATGGCAACTGCCATCTTGTCCGTCTCGGTCAGGGCCGGAACGTCGGCCAGGGCAACGCGGGGGAGCACGGCAACCGCGCCGGCCATGGGAACAATCTTCAAGATGAAATCACGACGCTTGGTCATGTCCTAGTCTCCAATGAGCTGAATCGATGTCTCTGCTTCCATGCCGCTCTCTACGGGGAGTGTCCTGGGCGCAAGCAGGATGGCTGCTTTCCACGGACATGATCCACTTCGCTGTTCGGTGTCCGGATCGGGTTTTCCGAATTCGACAGCTTGAGGAGACCGGCACTGGTTTAACGTCTGGAAGTTGGGATCGGACGACAGGGATCGACCAGCCTACCCGAAATTCCGTACTTGTCCGCGTGAAACCTCGTCAATTATAGCCATACATTCTATCGACATGCGTTCGCCAAACGGCCAATAGCGTCCGCTTCCCAGGTGCAAACTGCGCTGCTGTGCAGAGGGAAAAATGCGTGGCAAATGCGGCGGCGGATTCGCGGCCCAACGCGAATGCAATTGATTCTCATCTGGCTTGGCCCCACGGGCGTCGATGTCTTGCCCTCAGGGTGCGGAGCCCAGGGTCACGGGGAAGGCCAGCACGGTCTCGTCGCCGCCGCGCCGCAGCTGGACCTCCAGTGCGTTGCCCGGGTTGCGCGTGAAGCGCACCGCGCGCCGGTAGACACCCAGGTGGCCGTCCTGGATCGCCTGCACCCAGGGTGCCGACGGTTGCGCGCGGATCGACACCACGGCGTCGTATACCGGGCGGCGATGGGCGCCGGAGACGATCACCACCACCTCGTCGTTGCCCGCCAGCGGCGGGAACGGGCGGGTTTCCACGGCCACTTCGATCGATCCCCAGGCGCGCGTGCCCAGCGTCTCGGAACGATCGTCACTGCAGCCGCCCAGCAGGAGCAGCACCGCCAGCGCAGCCCGCAGCGGCGCCGCCGGTCGCCCGAGCCGTGTCCAGGTTGCGGACACCTGGCCTAGTCCGATCTGCGTGACGGATCGCCGGCATCGGCGGCGGCCCGCGCCTCGGCGTTTTCGGGATCATCGTCGAGCCGGCCGGCGCGCTCCGAACCATAGAGGTTGGTCATGAAGTAGACGAAACCGGCCGCCACGGCCACGTAGAAGATCGCGCCCACGTAGCCCCAGTTGAACCATTGAACCTTCACGCCGGGCCGCTGGCCCCAGAACGGAAAGCCCAGGCCCATCGCCACCAGCAGGACGATGACGACCACGGCGATGAACCAGTAGGGCACGCGCCGCTGCGAGGCGGGGATCTTGGTCACCAGTTCCCAGTCCTCCATGCCGCGCTTGGCCAGGCGCTCCTCGTCGGAGGCGTAGCCGAAGTTGTCGTCCGGATTGCTGCCCCACTGCGCGTCGACCGCCCGGCGTGCCGCGTCGTCATGTGTCGTGTCGCTGTTCGCCGCGTCGCCGTGCGCCACGGCGCCGGGCGCTTGCGCGGCCGCGCCCTCGCTCGCGGGCGCGCGTGCAGCGCCGTCGGCGGGAATCTCCTGCATGACGTGGTCTCCGGCAGCGCGCGGCGCAGTGCCCATCATCCGGCGAAATGGATGAACTGGAAGCGCCCCACCCAGCCATCCTGGGAGTCGACCTCGATCGCCACCGGATGGAGCCCGTGGGCGATGCGCGGCGAGATGGACAGCGTCAGCGATCGATGCTCGACCTTGCCCAGGTTCAGCGTGTCGGCGCTGAGGTGGTAGTCGGCCGGATCCAGGCCGCTGACGCGCACACGCACGGTCTCGTCGCGGTAGCGCTTGTTGGCGATCGCGATCTGGTAGCTGGTGACCGCCTGGCCGTCGGCACCGGCGCGGTGGTCCACCGACAGGTGGTAGGGCTCGTAGCTCAAGACGCCCCAGGCGAACATGGCCAGGCCGAGGGCGGAGAAAGGCAGCGCCCAGCGGGCGCGCCCCATCAGCGAGTACTCGGCGTTGCGCTTGCGCGGCACCGGCGCCGCGGCCGCGCTGCGCTGGCCGAACTCGAAGCGCAGCAGCCCGGGCGTGCCGTCCTTCTGGTGCATGCGGTTGCAGGCATCGACGCATTCGCCGCAGTTGATGCAGCTGTCGAACACGTCCGTGCTGCGCGGATCGAGGTCGATGAAGCACTTGGTCACGCAGTAGTTGCAGCCCTCGCAGTCCGACGCGCGGCGCTTGTCATAGGCGATGTGCAGGGTCTGGCGCGTCTTGAACGAGTGTTGCCAGACCCGGTAGACGCAGATGAAGCGGCACCAGAAATGGCGCAGCACGGTGATGTCGAGCAGGATGATGAGCGCGAAGACCGCGTAGATCCAGTAGAGCGACCCGGCCAGCGCCGGGTCGGCCCGCAGCGTGACGAACGACCAGACGGCCGTGGCCGGATAGAAGTAGAGCATCGGTACCAGCGCCATGGCCATCGACGCGCCGACGAAGCTCAGCGCCAGCACGGCCCAGTTGAGCACGTGGTCCTTGGAGGCCGTCACGCGCACCGGCGCGCCGTCCAGGCTCACCTCGGCGCGCTTGCCCAGGAACTTGCGGGTCATGAAATTGGCCCATTCGGCCACCGTGTTCTGCGGGCAGGCCCAGCCGCAAAAGACGGTCCCGGCGACGGAATAGAGAAACACCATCGTCGTGGCCAGGAATATCCAGAGGCCGAAGACCAGGAAGAAATCGGCCAGCCAGATCTGGCGGTCGAGCACCACCAGCGCCGCGCCGATCGCGTCGATGCGAAACAGGCCGCTCGTCGGAATCAGGACGATCACCACCAGCGCGGCCAGCTGGACGAGGCGCCGGCGGCGGTGGTAGACCGCTTCCAGCGCGCCGGATTTCCCCATGGCGTTCGCGGGGGCGAGTACCCGGACGGGGATGTCGCGGAGTCGGGATTGCGCGGTATCTGGCATCCGTGCAAGCGTATACCAATTCAGTTTTTCGCCGTCGCCGGCACGATGGCCGCCTCGTGGTCCAGCGGAACCACGGCGCGCAGGCGCGCCAGGGCCTCGTCGGCCCCCTTGCCGCCGCCGGAGCGCTCGCGGTGCCACAGCGCGCGCAAGGCATCGACGTGTTGCGGGAAGACGCGCAGGATGCGCTCGAGCGTGCCCGGCGCATCGCGGCTGCCGTCCTGGACCGCCTGGGCGTACAGGTCATCGGCCAGGTCGCTGGCGATCCAGTGATCGGCCGGGTTCGATTCGAAGGCCAGGCGCGTGAGCTGGCGCGCGCGCGCGCCGTCCCCATCGAGCGCCGCCAGCCAGGACTGCACGGCCAGTTCGCTGGCCACGTACGCGCTCTGGAACGCGCTCCGCTGGGCGGCCCCGATGGCGAGCTGGGCCTGGGCGCTCGCCAGGTCCGGGCGTTGGCGCAGCAGTTCGCGCAGCACCTCGGCCAGCGGCGAGTCCTCGCCGTAGCGCAGGCGCGGCAGGCGGTACTCGATGCGCGGCCGGCGCTCGCTCTCCACCGGCCCGGTGCCCGCGGCGATCGGGCCCCAGTAACGGCCCAGCCAGGTCGCCGCGCCTTCGCTGCCGGTGGCCAGGTCGCGCTCGTGCGCGCTGCGCCGCGCCAGGTTCTGCTCGACGGCCGGACCGTCCTGCAGCGGCGCCACCGAACCGACCAGCGCCAGGTGCATGCCGTCGAGGAACAGCTGGGCGTCGGGAAAGACGCGCTGGAAGCTGCGCAGCACCGTGTGCAGCGATTGGCGATCGAACTGGTTGAGGGCGATCCACTGCGCGAAGATGCCGCCGTCGGCCAGGCGCGCGCGCGCGCGCGCGAACTGCTCGACCGACAGCAGATTGCCCATGCCCGCCAGGTCGGGGTGGAACAGGTCGCCGACGATGACGTCGTAGTGCTGGCGCGTGGCGGCCAGGAAGTGGTGCGCATCGTCCCGGCGCACCGAGAGCGCGTCCAGGATGCCGCCGTTGACGGGCGCGAACCAGTCGCGCGCGGCGGCGATGGCGCCGGGCGAGATCTCCACGGCCGTGCGCTGCAGCTCCGGGTAGGCGATCGATCCGCTGGCCGAGATGCCGGTGCCCAGGCCCAGGAACAGCACGCTGCGCGGGTCGCGGTGCAGCAGCAGCGGCAGGCGTGCCTGGTCGGCCTGGATCTGCACCGCGGCCGGATCCGAGGACGCATCCAGGTGCTGCAGGTCGGTCATCAGCGTGCGCTGGCCGTCGGGCGTCTCGGTGACGTCGTTGAGGACCAGGGCATCCTCGTAGTGCATGCGCTCCACCCCGGGCGCCGCGCCGGGCGGCAGCAGCCGCGCGGGGACCGGGAAGCGGTGCAGCGCCCATCCGGCCGCCAGTGCCAGCGGCAGGGCGAGCAGCAGCGCCGGCGCGGGCCGCGGATCGATCGCCGGGCCCTGCGCCGGGGCCAGCGCCAGCCCGAGCGCCAGCAGCAGCACGGCGGCCAGCGCGATGCTGGCGGTCGTGCCCAGCAGCGGGATCGCCGCCACGATGGTGACGAGCGCCCCGGCCGCTGCGCCCAGGCAATTGGCGCCGTACAGCAGGGCCGCGCCGCTGCCGTGGCCGCCCTGCGCGCCCGCGCGGCGCGCGAGCAGCGGCAGCCAGGCGCCCAGTGCCGCGGTCGTCGGCAGCGTGCACAGCCCAAGGGCCAGGGCCTGGCCGGCGAGCGCCGTCGCCAGCGAGGCGTATTGCTGTTGCTGGACCCACACCGAAAACGCCGGCAGCACCCACAACCCCAGCAGCGTGCAGGCGCACGCCGCCAGCGGCACGACCAGCGTGGCGGCGCGCTCCTGGCGCCGCGTGCGCACCCGGCTGGCCGCCAGGCTCCCCAGCGCGGTGCCGAGCAGGTAGACCGCGAGCAGGATAGCCAGCACATACTCGGTGCGCAGCATCACCATGCCGTACAGCCGCGTCCAGGCCATCTCCAGCATCATGGCAGCGGCCCCCACCCCGGCGTAGGTGAGCAGCGCCGCCAGTGGCGGCCGCGGCTCGCTCGCCGGCCGGGACGGCGCGAGGGCGCCGTCGGGTGCGCGGGCCAGCGCCCAGGCCCCGAGGGCGACCAGCGCCCCGGTGGCCGCAACCGCCTGCAGCGCGCGCGCCCAGCCCAGCGCCGCGAGCAGGCCCAGCGCCGCCAGCGCACCGGCCGCGCCACCCAGGCAGTTCAGGCCATAGACGCGCCCGAGGATCGCCGGCGACCAGGCAAACGCGCGCAGCGCCATGGGAAAGGCGGCACCCATCGCGGCGGCCGGCAGCGCGAGCAGGCCGACCGCCACCGCGCCCTGCAAGGCGCGCCACGGCGCCGGACCCAGGTCGGCGGCCAGCCTCTCGAGCGCCGGCGCGGCCGCCGCATCGATCGCCGGCAAGGCGAGCGCATAGGCGGCGACCAGCACTTCGAGCACCGCATAGCCGCGCAGCGCCTCGCGGGCCGAGACGCGCAGGCGCTGGCCGGCCAGCGCGCCTGCCCCCAGGCCCAGCATGAAGGCCGTGACGGTCGCGGCAACGCCGAAGATGCTGATGCCGAACTGGGCGCCCAGCATGCGCGCCCAGAGCACCTCGTAGCAGAGGCCGGTGGCGCCGCTCAGGAAGACCAGGGCGCCGAGCGCGCGGGCCGCGCGTGCGCCCGCGGGGTTCAAAACGGACGAAACCAGACCAGGCCGACGATCGCGTGCACGATGGCGAGGGTCACGCTGAAGCCGGCGAAGATCATGTGCGCCAGGAAGACCGGTTTGCCGTACACGCCCATCGCGATGCCCAGGCCGGCGGTGATCAGGATGAACACGAGCAGCGGGGCACCGAGCGCGAACATGACCCAGCGGCGGGTCTGGTCGTCGCCGTCCGGTGCGGGCGCCGCGGGCGCCTCGTGCTGGAACGACTGCAGCACCTGCGCCCCGTCGTTCACCGGCGGCGGATCGGCCGCCCAGGCCGGCAGCGCCACGAAGGCCGGCGCGAGCGTGGCCAGGGCGAGCATCAGCGCCACGCCCTGCGACCGCGCAGCGGAGGCGCCGAGGTCCATCGCCCGGCGGAGTCGAGCGCGGAGCCGGGCGCGGACCGAGGTGGTGAGCTGGGCGTACCAAGGCGGGGCGGACAGCAGGTGCGCGCCGCGGGAAGAAGGCGAGGGCAGCATGGCGAAACGTCAGGAAGGAACGCTACGGGGAACCGGGGGGCCTGGCCGAGCCGGGTGGCCTTGCCTGCTCGCGCCGGCGCGTCGAGTTGCGCCAGGTAAGCACGACCATGAGGACGAAAGGCGCGAAGATGCCCATCAGCAGGAACAGGAAGATATGCCAGGGCGTATCGATCGTTACGTGCAGGAAGCGGTAGCTGTTGACGGCCGCCGTCGCCGGCGACGGGGCCAGCGCAACGAGCAATGCAGCGAGCAGCGCGGCCTGGGGCGGGAAAACGAGCGCGGCGGCGGCAAGGCTGCGGCGGGCGGCGCGCGGCATCAAGGCGTCTTCACCAGCGGACCGGAGGCATCCGTGGCGCAGCGAAAGCCGAAGAAGTCCGACGCATAGTTGGGCCAGTCGTAGCTGCGGTGGTAGGTGGCGGTGGAAAAGGGATCGCTCTTCCAGGAGCCGCCGCGCAGCACCTTGTAATGCTGCTTCACCGGTATCAGCTCGGATAGTTTCATCGCCCGGTCTTCCGGTGTGATCATCTTGGCGACCTTGCCCTGGAAAATGTCCGCGGGTGCGTCGCTGCCGGGGTAGGGCAGGAAGTCGTCGTCGACCCACTGGCTGACATTGCCCGCCATGTCGAACACGCCGTAGGGGCTGACGCCGTTCTTGTACGTATCGACGTTGGTCGCGGAGCCCACATTGTAGTAGGTGTTCAGGCGCTTCGGATCCATCGTGCTGCCCCAGGGCCAGCGCCGTGCATCGGTACCGCGCGCCGCCTTTTCCCATTCGGCCTCGGTCGGCAGGCGCTTGCCGGCCCAGTGCGCGTAGGCGCCCGCGTCGTACCAGTTGACCAGCGTCACCGGGTAGAGCAGCTGGCCGTCCGGGATGCGACCGTTCTTCCAGGTCGAGGGCGGCCGGTGCCCGGTCTCGGCCACGAAGCGCGCGTACTGCGCATTGGTGACGAGGTACTTGTCGATGCGGTACTCCGGCAGGCGCACGCTGTGCTGCGGGCGGTCCTGCGCGTCGGCCCGGTCGAAGTCGGTGCCCATGGTGAAGCTGCCGGCCGGGATGTCGATCGTCGAGTCGAGCTCCGCCCATTGCTCCTTGGCCAGCAGGCCCTGCGCATCGGCGATCGTGTATCCGACCGTGGCGCTGACCAGCGACTTGAGGTGCTCGTTGCGCGCGTGCAGCGCGATGTCCTCGCCGGCGGCGCGCTCGTGGGCCTGCTCCTCGTTCAGGTCGTAGGTGGCCTTGCCGCGCATCTCGTCCATGCGGATGGCCCCCAGCTTGACCACGTGCAGGCTGCCGCCGATGACGACCAGCGCCATGCAGGTGATCAGCGTGGCCGAGAGATAGCGCGCACGGCGCTCGCGCTCCTCCGGGCTGGGCGGCAGGCGCGGGTTCACGGCTTGGGTCCCAGCGCCTGCGAGGCGCGCTTGGCCGCCTCCGAGCGCGTGTAGATCTTCTTGATGAACACCTCGCCCAGGATGCCGCCGAAGGCGGCCGCCTCGATCGCCAGGATGACGAAGAAGCACCAGAGGATGAGGTTCATCTCCGAGGCTCCGGCGGGTATCGGGCCCAGCGCCGCGAGCTGGACGTAGGCGATCACGCGCACGATCAGCGGGGGGAAGTAGCACAGCCACTTGCCGCCCTGCCCGAACACCCAGGCAACCGCCAGTCCCGAGATGAACGGCACGACGAAGACGTCGAGCAGCAGCAGGCCGCCGAAATACGACAGCCCGGTCCACAGTTCGATGCGAAATCCGGTCAGGCGGTCGCCGAAGTAGTTGACCGCGCTGCCGATCATCAAGGCAGCGGATCCCAGTGCGTAGCGGGGCTTCATAAACGCCATAGCGTAATACGTCTTGGTCCGGCGCGCTCAGGCCGGCGGCCGCTCGGCCGCCGGCGCAGCGGTCGCGGCCCGCGCCGGCATGCGCATGACGATGCGCAGGCCGCGGGGTTGATTGGGCTCGAACGATACCTGCGCGCGGTGCAGGCGCGCCACGCGCTCGACGATGGCCAGCCCCAGGCCGGCACCGACCGCACCGGAGCGCGAGCTGTCGCCGCGCTCGAACGGACGCACCAGGCGCGGGACGTCCGCCGGCGCGATGCCCGGTCCCTGGTCGGCGACGATCAGCAGCGCATCGGCGCCGTCGCGCCGCAGCGCGATCTCCAGGTCGAGCGCGCCGCCGGCGTCGCAGCCGTAGCGGCGCGCGTTGCTGAGCAGGTTGTCCAGCGTGCGGGCCAGTTCGGCGCGATACCCCTGGACAACGATCCCGTCCTGGATCGACACGCGCAGGCGCTGCGCCGGTGCGATGCCGCCGGCGCCGTCGGTCCCCGCCGCGGCGGCGGCCGGCGCGAGCCGGTTGCGCACGATGGCCTCGTGCACCAGCGCCGAGAGGTCCACGTCCTCGGCGCTGCGCGCCGGCGCGGGCAGCGCGTAATCGAGGAACTGGCTGACGATGAGGTCCATCTGCTCCAGGTCGCCGACCATCGCCTCCCGGCTCGCCTCGGGCAGCTCGTTGATCTCGATCTCCAGGCGCAGGCGCGTGAGCGGCGTGCGCAGGTCGTGCGATACGCCGGCCAGCAGGATGGCGCGGTCCTGGTTGAGCTTTTCCAGGTCCGAGACCATGCGGTTGAAGCTCTGGTTGACGGTGCGGATCTCGATCGGTCCTGCGTCGGGCAGCGCCGCCGGCGTGCGGCCCGCGCCCAGCTCGGCGGCGGCCTGCGAGAGCCGGGCCAGCGGCCGGTTCACGACCCGCGCGATGGCGATCGCCACGAGCAGGGACAGCAAGGTGGCCAGCACCGCCGAGGCGATCCACCCTCGGCCGATGTCGCGGCGCAGGAGGTCGCGGTCGATGAAGACCCAGTACGCGTCGTCGTCGATCGCGAAGCTGACCCAGAAGCCGCGCACGCCGTTGACGCTGGAGGCCAGGCGCGTGCTCGCCCCCAGGCGCTGCTGCACCTCCTGTTCGACCAGCCGCAGCAGGGACGAGTCGGTGATCGGCTCGACGACGTCGGTCGGCTCGAGCGCCACCACGCGCAGGCTTTCGTTCTCGATCAGGTCGGCCAGCAGTTCGCGGCGCCGGTTGGGGTCGGAGTACACGAGCGCGATGCGCGTCGCGTTGATGATCGAGACGACCTGCTCGGCCAGCTGGTGTGCGCGCGGCTCGCGCTCGAACACGCGCACGGTCGGCACCCAGGCGGCCAGGCAGACGACGGCCAGCCCGACGATCAGCAGGAAGGTGCGCCAGAATAACGGCGGCGAGCGCCAGGGGAGGCGGAATTTCAAGCTGGTGGTCCGCGGCGCCTCAAACCCTCACGCCAAGCCATGGCGCGCGCCTTGCAAGGCGCGGTCGCTCCGCCGGCGCGAAGCAGTGCTTCGCGAAACCCCGGCTCCGCCCCGCAAGCGGGGGAGGGGGTCGTCCGGCGTCGTCGGGTCGGGCTGCCTGCGGGAAGCAAATGACGTGGCGGGCGTTGACAACTAGTTGCTGCCGTCGGGCACGAACACGTAGCCCAGGCCCCACACGGTCTGGATGTAGCGCGGCTTGCTGGGGTCGGGCTCGATCAGCTTGCGCAGGCGCGAGATCTGGACGTCGAGGCTGCGGTCGAAGGCCTCGTATTCGCGCCCGCGTGCCATCTCCATGAGCTTCTCGCGCGACAAGGGCACCTTGGGGTAGCGCGCGAACACCTTGAGCACGGCGAACTCGCCGGTGGTCAAGGGCATCGCTTCGCCCGACTTGGTCAGCGTGCGCGTGGCCAGGTCCAGCGCGAACTCGCCGAAGCTCACGCTCACCGGTTCCTGCGAGGGCGCGCCGGGGACCTCGGCCGGCGCCTTGCGGCGCAGTACCGCGTTGATCCGGGCGAGCAGTTCGCGCGGGTTGAAGGGCTTGGGCAGGTAGTCGTCGGCGCCCATCTCGAGCCCGACGATGCGGTCGACATCCCCGCCCTTGGCGGTGAGCATGATCACCGGCGTCGGGTCGCTGCTGGCGCGCAGGCGGCGCAGCACCGAGAGGCCGTCCTCGCCGGGCATCATGAGGTCGAGGATCAGCACGTCGAAGCGCTCGCGCAGCCACAGCTTGTTCATCGCCTGGGGAGACTCGGCGATGAACACCGAGAAGCCGTTGTCGCTCAGGTAGCGGCGGAGCAGGTCGCGCAGGCGCTGGTCGTCGTCGACGACCAGGATCTTGTGGGCGGACGGCTTGTTCATCGAATCGCTCCTGGGTGCGGGCAGCGCCACCGGGCCAGGCCGCACGGACGGCCGGCGAGCGCGATGGTAAGGGCTCGCGATCCACATGCTGCAGCGGGCCACAAAGTGTTACAGAATTTACCCCAGACCATGGGGTTTTTCGAGTTTTGCCGATGGCGGTTCCGCCATCCCTTGCCTAACATAGCGTACGGGAAGCTTCGCTCCCGCGGCGTGCTGTCGCGCCAGGCGCGGCTTGGTCCGATGGAGCGGGTACGGCCGCTTCGCGCACCCGCGGGTGCGCAGGCCGTACGCGCATCCGTCGACCCGGAAGTCGAACGATTCATGAATTGCATGGCCCACCGTACCGGCAGGACCGCACTGCGAGCATCGCTGGTGCGCTGGCTGCTTGCCGCGCTGGCGTCGGCGGCCGCCGGCGCGGCCTGGTCGCAGCCGGACGGGCCCTTGGTCCAGGCCCAGGGTCAGGGCCAGGGCCAGGGCCAGTCCCAGTCCCAATCCCAGGCCCAGGCCCAGACGATACCCGCGCCGCCGCCCTACCTGCTGGCGGCCGCGCCGCCGGAGGCCGCGGCGCCGGGCCTGCCCCCGCCGCCGCCGGCGCCGCCCCCGGCGCCGGAGCGCGACCTGCAGCAGGAGGCCCGGCGCGGCTACTGGCGCAGCCTCTCGCCCGAGCAGCGCGAGGCCATACGCCGCCTGAGCCAGGAGCAGCGCGAGGCGCTGGCCAACCGCTCCCGTTCCCGCGAGGGCGGCGTCGTGCCGCCGGGCGGGCGCCTGACGCCGGAAGAACGGCGCCAGCTGCGCGCGCAGATCCGCGAGGAGCGCGAACGCCGCGGCGGCCGCTTCGGTCCGGGCCGGCGGCCCTGAGCGCAGCGTGCCGGCGCCGATCCTCTTCGCCCTCGACACCGCTGGCGAGCGCTGCTCGCTGGCGCTGGTGCACGCCGGTGGCATCGAGGAGCGGCTCGGCGCGCCGGGCAGCACCCACCTCGAGCACGTGATGCCGATGATCGCCGAGCTGTTCGGTTGCTGTGGCCTGCAGCCGCGCGACTGCGCCGCCTTCGCCTTCGCCAGCGGTCCCGGCTCGTTCACGGGCCTGCGCGTGGCCTGCACGATCGTCCAGGGTCTGGCGCTGGGTGCCGGCCGGCCGGTCATCGCCATCGGCCACCTGGAGGCCCTGGCCGACGCGGCTGCGCAGATCACGCCGCCGCCGGCGCGGCGCATCTTCACCGCCACCGACGCGCGCATGGGGCAGGCCTACTGGGGGGTCTTCGAGGCGCGTGCGGGCCGCTGGTCGCCGCTGGCAGCGCCGGCCGTGGACGACGCCGCGCTGCTGGCGGAGCGGATCGCGCACTGGCAACCCGACACCGTGGCGACCCAGCGCAGCTGGTTCCTGCGCCACGTCGCGGCGGCGCCGGCCGATGTGCGCGATGTTTCGGTGACGGCGGCGGCGGTCGCGCGCCTGGCCCTGGTGCGGCTGGCGCAGGGCCAGACCCTGCCGGCCGAGCAGGCCGTCCCGGCCTACGTGCGCGACCGCGTCGCGCAGACCGTGGCCGAGCGCCGCCTGGTGCAGGCGGAGCGGCCCGCATGAACGCGCTGGTGCGGCCGGCGGCCGAGCGCTTCGTGCCGCTGGACCTGGCGCGCATCCCGGAACTGATGGTGCTCGAGCGGCGGATCTATCCGTTTCCCTGGACCAGCGGCAACTTCGAGGACGCGCTGCGCAGCGGCTACAGCGCCTGGACGCTGGTGTCCGAGAGCGACGCCATCATCGCCTACGCGGTGGCCATGCTCGCCGTCGACGAGGCCCACCTGCTCAACCTGGCGGTCGATCCCACCTTGCAGCGCCGCGGCTACGGCTGGCGCATGCTCGAATGGATGGCGCGCACGATGCAAGAGTACGGCGCGCGCTCGGTGTTGCTCGAGGTGCGCCCCAGCAACACCGACGCGCAGCGCCTGTACCGCCAGTTCGGGTTCGAGGCCATCGGCACACGCCGCGGCTACTACCCGGCCCATCGCGGGCGCGAGGATGCGATCGTCATGCGGGCGCCGCTGTGAAGCCGGGCGCGCCCCGGGGCCTGCGCTGCGGCGCGCGGTGCAGGCCATGGCGCTGAACGACCGCGAGCTGCGGCTGTGGGGCGCGCTCGGGCTCGGGCCCGTATGGCGCGAGCGGGGCGCGGCGGCCGTGGTGCCGGCCCCCGGCCCCGATCCGGTCGCCGGCCTCGATTGGGAGGCGCTGGCCGGGACGGTCGCCGCCTGCACGGCCTGCAGCCTGTCGCGCACGCGCACGCAGACCGTGTTCGGCGCCGGCAGCCGCAGCGCGCGCTGGATGTTCATCGGCGAGGCGCCGGGCGCCGAGGAGGATGCGCGCGGCGAGCCCTTCGTCGGCCAGGCCGGGCGCCTGCTCGACAACATGCTGGCCGAGGCCGGCCTGGGCCGCGGCCGCGACGGGGACGCGGCGGTCTATATCGCCAACGTGCTCAAGTGCCGGCCGCCGGGCAACCGCAACCCGGACGGCGCCGAGGTGGCGGCCTGCGCGGGCTTCCTGGCCCGGCAGATCGCGCTGCTCGATCCGGCCATCATCGTCGTCATGGGGCGTTTCGCCGCCCATGCGCTGCTGGCCACCGATGCCGCGCTGGGCAGCCTGCGCGGACGCGTGCACGAGTACCTGTGTGGCGCGCGCCGCTATCCGGTCGTCGTCACCTACCATCCGGCCTACCTGCTGCGCAACCTGGCCGACAAGGCCCGCAGCTGGGAGGACCTGTGCCTGGCGCGCGCGACCTTCGCGGCGCTCGCGCCGGAGTCCGCGACCCGCTAGCGGCCGCCCCCCGCGGCCACCCCCAGCGGCATGCGCCCGGCGCCGCTAGCCCGGCGGCACGCTGCCGCCGTGGTGCGGATCGCCGATCAGCGCCACGGCGTCGAAGCGCCGCTGGTTGCTGCGATGGCGCAGGATGACCAGCAGCATCGCGAACGACACGAAGAGCCCGAACAACACCATCGTGGCGCGCGCGGAAATGCCATCGAGCACCAGCAGCGTATAGATCCCCGCCATGACGAGGATGCCCAGGTTCTCGTTGAAGTTCTGCACCGCGATCGAATTGCCGGCCGACAGCAGCACGTAGCCGCGGTGCTGCAGCAGCGCGTTCATCGGCACGATGAAATAGCCGGCCAGCGCACCGATCAGCATCATCAGCGCGCCGGCCACCAGGTTGGGCCAGACGAACAGCACCCCGCCCAGCGTGATGCCGCCCGCGGGAAACGCGCGGAAATCGACGAACGAGATCGCCACCACGACCAGTCCCATGGCCACGCCGAACGGCAGCACCGAGAAGGAGCGGCGCAGCGTCACGCGCGCGGCGGCGGCGATGGCGCCGCTGGCCACGCCGATGGTCGTCACCGACTGCATGATGGCGGCGCGGGACAGCCCCATGCCGAGCGCGTGCTGCGCCCAGTCGATCACCAGCAGCTGGAGCGTGGCGCCGGCGCCCCAGAACAGCGTGGTGACCGCCAGCGAGATCTGGCCCAGGCGGTCGGTCCAGAGCACGACCACGCAGTGCGCGAACGAGCGCAGCATGGCCACCGGGCGCATCGGCTGCGCCGCGTAGCGCACGCCCGTGTCGGGGATGCACAGGTTGATCAGCGCGGCGATGCCGTAGATCAGGCAGATGATGAAGATGGCGACGATGCTGCCGGTGAGCACGAAGCCGCCGACGCTCGGCCGCAGCAGTGTCACCATGGCCGCGCTCACGGGCGGGTAGACCAGGAAACCGCCGAACGAGGAGCCCAGCACGATCGAGGCGACGGTCAGGGTTTCGATCCAGCCGTTGGCGGCCACCAGGCGCTCCGCGGGCAGCAGCTCGGTGACGATGCCGTACTTGGCCGGCGAATACGCCGCGGCGCCGAAGCCGATGACCGCATAGGCGGCGAGCGGGTTGACGCCCAACAGCATCATCGCGCCGCCGGCCATCTTGATGCCGTTGGTATAGAACATCACGCGGCCCTTGGGACGCGAATCGGCGAACGGGCCGACGAAGGCCGCCAGCAGGACGTAGGAGACGAAGAAGAACAGCTTGAGCATCGGCCGCGTCGCATCGATCGCGTGCTGCTCGCGCAGCAGCGAGATCGCGGCGATCAGCAGCGCGTTGTCGGCCAGCGACGAGAAGAACTGCGCGGCCATCACGGTGTAGAAGCCGCGGCTCATCCGTCGATCAGGCGATAGGGGGCAGGGAGGATGCGAGGCAACGGGGGATCCTGCAGGTGCCGCGCTTTATAGCACGCGACTTCGTCCTACCGCGCGCGGCGCTGCGCTGCGCCGCGGCAGAGCCGGTATTCTTGCGCCCTACCGGAACGCCGGGCCTCGAAGGAATTCCCCGCAGTGAACGCTGCCATCTCTTTCGCAACCCGACCGCGGCATGCCCGCGCGGCGCGCGCGGTGCCGCAGGTACCACAGGTGCCGCGATGAGCCGCGCCGCGGCGCGCTTCGTCTGCAGCGCCTGCGGCGCCAGCAGCAGCAAGTGGCAGGGGCAGTGCCCGCAGTGTGCCGCCTGGAACACGCTGGGCGAGGCATCGGTGCAACTGGGCGGCGCGCGGCCGCGCGCCGGGCTGGCACCGGCGGCCGAGGTGAGCCCGCTGGCCAAGGTCGACGCCACCGCGCTGGTGCGCACCTCCAGCGGCGTGGAGGAGTTCGACCGCGTGCTGGGCGGGGGGCTGGTCGACGGCGGCGTCGTGCTCATCGGCGGCGACCCGGGCATCGGCAAGTCGACGCTGCTGCTGCAGTCGCTGGCCGCGGTGGCGCAGCACGTGCCCGCGCTGTACGTGTCCGGCGAGGAATCGGTCGGGCAGGTGGCGCTGCGCGCGCAGCGGCTGGGCATCGAGGCCGAGCGCGTGCCGCTGCTGCAGATCGCCAGCGAGATCGACCTCGACCGCATCCTCGCGGCGCTCGAGCGCGAGCGCCCGCGCATCGTCGTCATCGACTCGATACAGACGCTGTGCTCGGCGCAATTGGCCTCGGCCCCGGGCTCGGTGGCCCAGGTGCGCGAATGCGCCGCGGCGCTGACGCGCTTTGCCAAGCAGAGCGGCGTGGTGCTGGTGCTGGTGGGCCACGTCACCAAGGAGGGCGCGCTGGCCGGCCCGCGCGTGCTCGAGCACATGGTCGACACCGTGCTGTACTTCGAGGGCGACAGCCATTCCTCGTTTCGCCTCGTGCGCGCGATCAAGAACCGCTACGGCGCGGTCAACGAGATCGGCGTGTTCGCCATGACCGACCGCGGGCTGCGCGGCGTGGCCAATCCCTCGGCCCTGTTCCTCTCGCAGCACGGGGTCGACGGCAAGGGCGGCACGGTACCGGGCTCCTGCGTGCTGGTCACGCAGGAGGGCACGCGCCCGCTGCTGGTCGAGATACAAGCGCTGGTCGACGCCGCGCACGTGCCCAACCCGCGCCGCCTGTGCGTCGGCCTCGACGCGCAGCGCCTGGCGATGCTGCTGGCCGTGTTGAGCCGGCACGCCGGCGTCGTCACCTTCGACCAGGACGTCTTCGTCAACGCGGTAGGCGGCGTGCGCATCGAGGAGCCGGCAGCCGACCTGGCCGTGCTGCTGGCGGTGGCCTCGTCGCTGCGCAACCGCCCGCTGGCGCGCGGCCTGGTCGTCTTCGGCGAGATCGGACTGGCCGGCGAGGTGCGGCCCGCGCCGCGCGGCCAGGAGCGCCTGCGCGAGGCGGCCAAGCTGGGCTTCTCACGCGCACTGATCCCCAAGGCCAACGCGCCGCGCCAGCCGATCGAGGGCCTGGAGATCATCGCGGTGGAGCGCGTAGACGAAGCGCTGGAAGCCGTGCGGGGCGGCTGAGATCTAGACTGGGTCAGCGGTCAAACCAACGTGCGCTAACCGTGCTTGCGCTCGGCCTGTAGTCCTTGACCATGGACACCCAAGCCCCGCGGAAACCCCCGCACCAACCGTCGCCACGAGCCGCGGCTGCCCTGCGCCGGCAGCGGCCCCTGGGCCGCGGTCGGCCCTGCGGGCCGACTGCACTGTGCTGCTCGCAGCGGGGGCGCACGGCCGAACTCGCTCCGCGGCCTGCGGCCGCTGCGCTCAGACAGCGGCCGTGAGTCAGAGGACGAGGCGCGCCGCGCGCGCCGCCCCCGCTGCTGCGCTGCTCGTCGCGACCCTTTATGGGGCCGCTGCCGGCACAGGGCAGCCGCGGCTCGGGGAACACCTTGGCCCGGCGACGAGAGCAAAGTCTCGCGCCGCCTGGCGTACGGCAACGGGACAATGCTAAAGCCGAGGGCAGGTGTCTTCTTGCCAGCCCGGTATAGACGTCCGCAGCCGCCGCTCGCTGGTGCGGACCCCGCACGCACGCAGCGATACCTTGACGGACTTACTTCAGACCGGCGACGTGGCTTAGCTTGGAGACCGGGGTAACAGCAACGAGTCCGTTTGAAAAACGAGCAGCTTGAGGCGCGACGCGCCCAGGACCGGCGCTCGCTCTCGGGCTGGCATCTTGACCTCACATGGCCGCTATGCAACGCTTAGCGACATCTGATCGAAGAATCGCGACCAATAGGCCATATGTCGGAACCGGCCATGAGCAGGCAAAGCACTTGCATCGCGATAGCGGTCGCTACAAGTCAGCGGTGTGGGCACGGGACGAATCCCCCTCTCCCGCGCCAGCGGGAGAGGGTCGGGGAGAGGGCGGCGGCAAGAGCGCGGAGGCACTGGGGTCAGGTCGATACATGTCAGTTTACGTCCGTAGATTTTGGGATCAGCCTTAACGACAAATATCGACCTGACCCCGATGACTGTGGGTCGGCTTGGTGAAATTGGGGCGGCTTACGAGGCGCCGCGCCCAGGTCCGCTGCTCGCTTGCAAGCGGGCATCTTGACCTGTGATAGCCGGTATGCAACGCTTTGCGACGATCGGCAGAGAAATAGCGGCTGTGCCGCGATTTGTCGGAACCGGCCAGCATCCGACATGCCAATAAGTCTGCCTTTGGGAATCAAGAAGTGCAATCTACGCCGAGCTATCCTGACGCAATTGACCGAGCGCTCGTCGGGTCATATGCCGCGCTCGCGAAGGCGGGTGGCGGTTACGTTTGGGATGCGGTCCTGGAATACAGAGTCTGGTGTCACCCAGAGAGGGGCGCGCCGGACGATAGCGATGGAAGCGACTACTACTGCGCCTTCGGGACCTATGCAGAAGCTCTTGAGTTTTCCGAAAGCACGAAGGGCGCCGAGACGCCTCTTGCGCTAATTTTGCAAGAGGAATTCATCGAGGAGCCAGAGCCTGGGGTGTACGTCCACGTCAAGAAACGGCGCATTGCCAAATGGCCTGTCACGTTTCTGAGCCGTCCGCGACGCGATGCGAATACGATTCCGGACTTTCTTGCACCGGACGCGCCAACCAATCGCCTCGAAATTCTGCGCGGCCTTGCACCCTCGCGCCGGATGATTTAAGAGCCGAGCATGAAGCGAATTTCTTGGTCGCCTCTATCCTGCAAGATCTTCGACGTTATATGGGTCGGATTTATGACGCTATGGACGGCTGGTGCTGCGGTGGCCTCCATCACGCAGCGGTCGCTATTAGCGGTGTTGTTCATGGCCGTGGGCGCTCTGTTTTGTGCGCTTGGATATTGGACGGTAAAGCGAGATTGGAAGTTGGCTGACGAGGTGTCCGATGCGGGTGACGTTCTGGTGGTAAGGAAGGGGTCAATTGAGGCTCGAATCGCATTTTCAGAGATTCAAGCTGTCGATGAGTCGAATTTTGTTAGGCCCCCGAGAGTGCTGCTCGAATTAAGACAGTCGCATGAGCTGGGGCCGCAGCTCTCGTTCATACCGAGAAGCACATTTGCGAGCGCGTTCGGTCACGGCCGGTCCATTGCAGATTCAATTCGCGAACGTTTGCCGCATCTCACGTAGCCTGCGCTCGAAAATGTGGTGACCGTTCGCAATCCGTTGGAAACTTGTCCGCTTTTCGGTCGCGAATTTCCCGACTCGAATTTCCGCTGCGGGTCGAGTCGTCGAATTTGGGTCCGCTGACTGGGCACTGGGGTCAGGTCGATACATGTCAGTTTACGTCCGTAGATTTTAGGATCAGTCTTGACGACAAATATCGGCCTGACCCTGATGACTGTTTTGACGACAAATATCGACCTGACCCCGATGACTCCGTG
>Ga0116229_10002133_pt1 | contig 31742 bp, 24 predicted proteins | sample S1TSphgellanicum_3_FD_87313 | JGI IMG/M metagenome (GOLD analysis project Ga0116229, IMG submission 87313) | Host-associated microbial communities from peat moss isolated from Minnesota, USA - S1T2_Fc - Sphagnum magellanicum MG | ecosystem: Host-associated > Plants > Peat moss > Unclassified...
GAATTCAAGCTCAACTAGTTAGGTTTCATTAGTTACTGGAGTAGGAAAGTAACTAGGTTACTTTCACAAGGTTGAATTACTTTCGTTACTTATTTTAGTTTGGTTATTTGTGGTTTGGTCTTGCAGTTAAATACCTTGGTGTTGATGGTTTGCCTTTCTTTTCTTCATTACACAAGTTTGTGTATTTCATGTGATAAGAACCCTGGAGAGTTCTTGATGTTGTGTTTTGTGTTGTGAGCATTATGTTGTAGTTTCCTTTCAATAAAAATTTATGTTTGCACTTGAGTAGATTTCCTATTTGTTAACAGTGTTCACTCCCTCACACTCCCTCACACTTTCTTACACTCCCGGGAGTATGTGATGTGACTCCTCGGCTTCTTCTTGGCCCGGACCCTTGCAATGCCTTTGCCTTGACTCCCAGGCTTCCTTCCTCTTGGCCCACAACCTTGCAACCCCTTTGTCTTGGTCGCGAGCCCAAAGCTAGGGTTGTGACATGAATTGACCATCTTCTCTTGTAAGCATTTGTTCAATGTTCACACCATTTTTGTTGCCATTGTTTCAATTGCTAATTTGATAGTTGTGACTTCTAACATTAACATCTTGCCATCCACCAATGTGAGGTGCTTTCAACTCACAGCCCCCATGAGCAGCACTTTGTTGCTTTCTTCACTACTTGGTTTTGTTTCTGCCTTGGGAGCAGTCGTTGTCATGCACCTGGTAGCTCCTCTCTGCTATGCCAACCATCACCATTCGTTATACTTTTGGAAGTAGATGCTGGTTGGCTTGGTTTTTATACTTCATATATCCACATCTTTCTTGGCCCAATTCCCTTCACTACTTCACATCTTGAAGTCCTCATTTGATTCGCCAATTCTTTTCCACATATCTAGATAGGGGAGATATACCAATGCTAGATGTTATAATTGATTGTGGTAATAACACATATATATAGAAGCAACAACATGATGTTGAAAGGATTTCAAATGTTCACAAATTGCTTATGTCACCTTATGTTCATAAACTCCTATAAACAAAGGGTGTGTCACACTATGGCCTTGCCATTTACATTGAAAATCACTATAAGGCCAAAGAAAAAATTATGGAAACTCAAATATTTCATCATGCAAAAATATTATCTTCAAAAAATCCTCTAAAAGAAACCAAAATCCTTCAAGATATTATAACACTATAACTAATCTCAAGTTTCAACACAAGCCAAAATATCATCTTTCAAAAAATCTTCATATAATAATAGACCTATTACCTAGAGGCCAAAATTCCTTAAGCTATTATATTCTATAATGAATCTAAACACAATATCCTTGCCTTGGTAGGCAAGGCCAACAAATTATGAACAATTGAAATTTAGGTAGTTTATTAAAAATTGAAGGTTTCAAGATTGATAACTTGCCAAGATGAAAGTTCCAAACATCTTGGTAGGTTATCAAATTTAAAAATTCAAGAATCGACCCATAAGGGTCTAAGTCTAAGTTTTAAATATTTTTCCTACTAAGTAGGTGGGTTCAATTTTCAATAAAATCAGTAATTGTTTAGGTTATCAATGAATGGGTTGATAATTAGGTGTTTTCTCAATAATTGGCCAATACTAGTTCTAAAGTCCATCCTTTTTTAATTACATAACCAATGGGGTAGGGTCTTTGTGAATTTTTAAAAATCTTACACAAGTTATTAAATAATAAAAAATTGAATTAGTTTAAGACTTGCTTGTTATGAATTTATTGGTTAAACAATACCCTCAATTATGTCCCCAATTATTCTTTGATAATAGTGACATGTTATACATAATGGTCAATTTTGAAATACCCAACTATACCATTTAGAATCATGTCAAGGTAGGTTTTCGTATGTAAAATCTATCCCCTCCCCGCCCCACCCCCCCAAATAAAAATAAAAATTGTCATGCTGGTGCACTTCTCACACTTACCAACCACACTGGTGAATTTAAGTTAAAATCAGAGTTCAAAGTGTAGCTAAGAATTGGAAAAGTGTAATCACATGAAAAGTGACATCACAAAGGTCTTAATGTTTAAGGATTCAAGAACATGTTGGACAAAACATGAAAGGGTACAAGATTGTTTTTGCTTTGTACGGAAGCAATATTTCATTCTTAAAGGTCTCATCAATATTTTGACAAAGTATACCAAATGAGTAGGGTCTCTGTCTAGTTCTTAACCAATTTCAGACCCCACAAGTGGGTAACGAATAACTTACCCTAGGACCCTTGTTGATAACTAGGCAACTTTGGTTGGGTTTAGTGTTATTATGATATATATAGGTTGAGCCCAATATGAACCATGGTATGGACTCTATAAGTCAAACCTTACCCTCTTCATGTAGAATATGGTTGTAGTTGGGGGGCTTATCATGGTTTTGCAATTTTCTATGTTCAAGGTACTTAGCAGGCTATACATATTCATACCCAATATAAGGCTAAACTTACATTAGGTCCAAGAATGGGCCCAACTTAAAATAGAACATTCCTATTGGTGAACATCTGAAAGTAGGACCCATTGGCTTTACACTTAGCCACAAGCCCAAAAAATCAATGTCTAGATGTCATTATTTTGGCACCAAATTCTTGGGCTCAACCCTAGAGTTGTATCATGGCGGGGGGAGGAGTGTGGGTGGGTGGCCTGAAGCATGCATGTAGTTGTTACTTTTGGAACATGACAAGTTTCTTAACTGAAAGGGGGGATTCTTTCAAAGTAAAAGTTGGAACCATGACCCAAGGTTCTCTTCGAACCAATGAACCAGACAACCCTAGTCAAAACCAGTGTAGTTGATATGGTATTCAATATTTCACCTTGGATGTCAACATATACATATAAAACGTATTACTATTGGTAAGGATGTCAAGAAGGACCTCTGGGGTGTCCTCGGACATCTTTTCTAACAACCATTGGTTAACTATTAAATCCATACAGAAATGTCCATGATGCTGATACAAAGCACACTAATAATGCAAACATTATAGGCCCACTGCTCATATATCAACAAGAGAAGAGCTGATCAAGGAAAAAATAATCAAAGCTTTTTTAAACAAATGATAAATGCCACATTTCAAATCACCAAATGTCTCCTCAAGGAATGTGAATGTACAATCCTGCAATAATATGAAAAGGAGCACATACCCAAGCATTTTTTCAAAAATTTGAAGGATTTCGATTCCAGCCTTCGGATATATGGTGGTGCAACTATGTGTCATGACAAGGTTTAGGGTTGATAACATACCAAGATGAAAATCTAATAATCCAAGTACAGTAAATCTGATTTATAATCACTTCTTTTTTAGTCACATTTTTTTATTGTGTCACACATTTTTTGGTAATCATCCATTTTGATAAGAAACATCAATTTTTTGAGTCATTATCATAATTGTTAGTAACACAAAACATTTGAGCTCCATGTTGTTGCACACTACTAATGACACCTTTATTCTAAGGTAAAAGAGCTATTTTATAAAATTTTCTGCATTAAGTTCCAATTTTGTAAGAGTTTGTATGAAATGTGATTATACACAATCAAATCACAATTGGTTAATGTCACAAAAAAAAGTGGTTCAGTCCATAAGAGTCTTGTCAGTTTATTGGATGTTATCTACTAGATGGGTAGGTTGTGTATATGGTAAAAAAAAATCAATCATTATTAAGTTATTAATAACCTTATTGATAATCAAATGTTTTCTCAACAACTGACCAACACTGATCTAAACATTATTAACACAAACTCACCTGGGTGGATCTGTACTCACATCCGTATTCACAGAGGGCAATCCAACAGTACCAAGAGTGAACATTATTAACAAAATCATGTCGGTGCACCCCTACTCATGGAGAGCATTCCACCAGTACCATGAGTGATATGAGAGGCAGTGTGGTTTGGGAGATCTCAATGCCAGAAAAACAAAACAAACAAATTACTTTAATAGTAGAATGTGAGGCTAAGGCCCGAGGGTCCAGGGTCCAATTTCCTAGGAACCAATTTGGACTGATTTGAAGCAAATTGAATCCTTGAGTTGGACTGTACCTTGGTCCCTAGCTTGATTCTTGGTTCTCCAAATCAGGAGCTCTCCTTTTAACACTGTTTTTTAGTCCGAACCAATTGATTTTCCCTCCAAAACAGGTGCCATGCAGGTTTAGCCTCAATTTGCCACTGTTTGATCTTGGACCCTTGTCTAAAGGCTTTGGGACCAATTTAATGCCTTTCACCAATAAGATTGCTTGAATTCATTGGTCCCTGGAACTTGGAACCTCATCTAAAGTCGCCCTAAATCAAAGTCTCTCACTCCAAATTCATAATTTCCTCTGGGAAAATACAACCAATAATATGAGGCCTCACTCAAGAAGGTGAAAGTACCAGTGAATGTGCCAGTTCACCTTGGCTGGCCACTTCATACTCAAGCTTGTCTATCATGTTACCGACTGTTAGAAAATACTGTAGATCTTATGGTTACTACACATAAAGTTTTGACATGGTGGACTTGGAACTTGTCAGATGCTCATGCAGAATAGTCTATGAGACATGAGAAACATGATAGGTATACACAAGAATTTAAAGACTCATACCTTTGTGTTCATAAAGTTGTGGAACATTAAACACCCCCTTACAAACTTTACGAGGTGATAATGGACGGTGTCCTGCATTGTCATGCAATTCATGATCTCCATTTTCACACTTGTTGTCTTGCAATTGCTTACTAGTTTGGAACCCATGATCTCCATTTTCACACTTGTTGTCTTGCAATTGCTCACTTGTTTTGAACCCATAATTGTTCAAAAGATAGACCAAGTACCTACCAATATCCTATTTCCTTCTGCTGGGATGCAGAGGTGGTCTGATTTAGTTTTAACAAATTTCAGCATCAACAATATTCAAACCTTGTGCCAGAATCAAGTGAAGCCATGGCAGGTGCTGATCTAACCACCTGCAAAGTTTGAAAGGTTGTTTAGCATCATCCTAATTAAAAGTTGGCTTGCATGATTTGATGTTGTTTGCATGGTCTTCCAATGGTGGTTTGACAAGGAAATTTTTTTATGAAATTTAAATCGCAATTTGCCCATAGGAAAAATTAGAAAAAGGGACGATCATCTCTCAGAAGATTTAGCCAAATCTGGTGGTATATTTCTGGTGCTCACTGGAAGCAAGTATAGCAGTTAGGCCATTTTCCCCCTTTTTTTCTGAGCACTGAAAACACCAAAAAACACTTCAAAGTCAATTTTTTTCTTTAAAAAATTTGGGGAAATTTGGCCAGTAAACAAAAGGCTGCTGGCACTCAGGGAAAGACTGCATGAAACAACAACTATATTCATAAACCTTTTTTCAATCTATTTTGACTTCTCAATTCATGGGTAGCTTTTGTAGCTTCCTTTGCCATCTGCATAAAGCTGCTGGGGCCAGCGGGCTTGTTGCTTTTATTGTAAAAGCTATTCAGTTTAGTGCATGAGTCAAAGAGTATAATAAGCATGAAGCTAGTAAATACATAAAGAGTAACCAAAACTACAAGAAAAACAAGAAGCAAAACATATACATAAGAAACTAACAATCAGTGTTTTTTTGAAGGAGTTTTGGGACGAAGCCAAAGTGGTGACCATCAATAAAAGGATGCAGCAAATGTGGGGATCATCCCTAGGAAAATTTAGCCATAGCTGGCTATGAACCAGTAAAAAGTACACAGATTTAATGAATCCTTTTAAATTTCTGGCTACTTATTGGAACCTTCAACAAATCCCAGGGTGAAATTTAGGTGATTTAATTTAGTTTTTGCTTACAATTTCCTTTAACAAATGAGAAGGAGCTACTATGAGTGCTTTGTGGCGAAGTTTCACCAGTATAAAAAAAAGGACTGCTAACACTATGCTGAAGATAAAGCCAGGAAGTGCACTATTCATAATGTGAAATTGAAATGTCTTTATGTCTATCTAGGAGAAGGCGTGGATTATTCATCAGTAACCCTAATCACAAGGTGCCAACGGAAGGTTGATGTAACCAATCAGTGTAATTTCCACTCAAACGCCACGCTTCAATGATGAATCTCACAATGTAGAACAACAAAATCCTGGTTGAACATTATGAAATTGATCTTAGATTACATTCAGTCATATTTTCCACATGGTAACTCTGCATTTGGGACATCTCAAGAGAATGTCACACATAGTCTGTTTTGACATTGATTTTTTCTAGGAGAAAACAACTGAGAAAAAAAGAACTCCTATGTAAATTGGTTTTCTCTTTGAAGTCTTGGAAAATCAGTGTGATGATGGTGGGCTCATGAGATGACCAATATTTCACATTTGTCATTTTAAAAACCATTGTCAAAGCAGAGAATGTTTTGCCCCATTTGTCAAAACAATCATTTTTCTTTGCAGAGGGAAAAGTCAAAGATTTTTCTGGGTACTCTCAGATGGAATCAGAAAAAAAATATGATTGTGACAGAATTGAAGAAGAATAATTCACTTGCACAAATTCAGATGCATGTACAGATCAATCCACCTGGCACTCTTCAGGGCACCATCCAGTGAAAACCTTTATGATGCAAGTGTAAACTCTGTTACTTTGCCCTTCACCTACATAGTTAACTATCAATGTAACTTCATAAGTATCCTACCAAAATAATAAGTCGGTGATGTAATTGTATGACCAGACTTGGTGTTAAGGGCTTCCAAATAACATCACCTGAAAATCAACAAAGTATCACAAATCACAATTTCTAACATTGCAAGTTATCATTAAAATTTTCAGCATTATTTCAATAGGTTCACACTTCACACATGATATTAAGTAATAACTAACATTGATATACTTTCCCCCTAAAAATTATTAGCTAAGCTCTAAAAATTTAGCTGCTAAGCACTAGAATCCAAACCATGGAAAATCTGAAGGTAAAATTTCAAACATTTCTCAAGACTTTCAAAACTCAATTATTTGATACGCTGTGTGAGACAGAACATTATTTCACAAACACACAGGATCCACTGCCAACACTGGTAGTATGTATGTAGCTAACTCCCATGGTCGTCCCAGGAATGCAATGAAAACATGTAAATTTCTTGTCCGCAAAACCATCTTTCCTGCATGCTGATGCAGTCAGTGGTGGGTGTTGCTTCACTCTGGACGCTGCTGTCAGGTCCTGCATGTTGCAAGCAAACCCATGCAGAAGAAGAGAGCCGTGAATGAAGGGCCGCGTGGTGATAGACTGAATGTATGTACTTGAATCCACTATCCAAGTCAAAAGAGAGATGCCTAGGGTTCCATGGCTGACTGAAATCTTACATTATCCAAGAAAGTTATACCTTGTTTTTCGGAGTAAAGGATGTGCTACAATATCATCATCCATGATTGTGCATTCTACCTCCTCCATTTCTTTTTTGGGATTAAGGATGTATTTTCTAGTAATTGAACTGGGAGTGTCTTTTTTAGGATTAAAAAAAAGAAAAGAAAGCCATTGAGGTGGTTCCCAATAGTGTAAGAGCAGAGAAATAATAATGACCCTTTTTTTTTGAGAAAATGAAAAAAATTACAACATGTGTCAAAAAAATTTCAAAAGTGAAATGAATTTTTAGATTAATAAATAACAGAGTAAGCATGATTGCTTTGTCGATAAATATTTCTCTAGATTGCTTATTGGATTAAGTGACCTAGAGAAATGAAAAAGGAAAGAATGAGGTGACAATGGGATAGATGCAATCACTTTTTAGTTCCTCCTTGAAATCATAAGTTAAATCAAATATTAAGATTTTCTTTAACAAAAAAGAAGTGATTAAAATAAGGCACCACAAACACATTAGACTTGTCAATAGTTAAGATGTTGTACATCTATTTATTAATTGTGTTTGTATATTACAAGCGGGTTTAAAATCAAAACTATGTATGTATATTATATAATTATGAAAATTTATATACTTTTTTGCACAAATATTTTCTCATTTTTTTTTATTGTTTATGTATAATTAGTATGTCACACCATTCTCCTATCATGGATTTCACATACACACAAATTATGTTGAAACCTTTTAAAACAAAAATATCAATGTTTTTTAAATTTTATTTCATAAAACTTTACATTTATATAACAACTTATTTACATCAAATGAAAATGTCTCCAAAAGTTACAAACACCCATTTACGTATTAATAAAAAAATTAAATAATTAAAAAAAAAGTCTACACATCACATGGCTTTTCATATGATTCCACATGCATAATAAAATAATAAAAAAATTTCACATGATTTTTTCATATGAATTATCATATGTGAATTAATGCATATAAGTGAAACTATCACTCAACCATTATGAAATTCAATTACCAAATAAATTATCAAACTTAATTGATAAATAATAATTTAATTACATCAAGTTACATGTTTGCTCTTTAAACACAAAAAAGTTCCATTCCAATCTAAACATTCTAAACATTTTCATTAAAAAAACTGGTTCACTTAATGTGAAACCAATTTTAATAAAGTACAACTTCCAAAAGTTGAATTTAATGTGATAATTCCTATGGGGGTAAAAGCCCAATAAAATTGCTTCCAAGTAATATTTTAACAATAAAAAAGAGGCTATGAATTAGATTGTAGATTATTAACATCTAATAAGATCTGGTAGCCGACAATAGCCAGTTCAATCCTTGGATCCTTGTACTGGATAATATTTCAGGAAGAATCCAGATCCTCATCACATAAAGACTTGGGTATTGTTGTTGGTGTTGTTGTTTTCTCTTCTGAACCCTTCAAAATAGAAACTACAAAAGTTGGTTGTATTCAAATCTCAACTAGTGCCCTATTAGAGTTATCTCTTTCCCAGAACCAGTCAACCTTCAATAGCTAGGGAGGGACTCTGGATAAGGCAACTGGGGTGCATGGCGACAACCCAATCTTGGGTGGACCCAAGCACCGCCCTTTTCCGTCCCAACTGGCTCGCTTCCACACACCAGCAGTCGTCCCTAATGTACCACACAATGTTTGAGGAGGCGCCCTTGGTAGGGATTGTGGACTTGGGGACCATCCTAGGGCCCTAGTCTAACCGGGCCAAGTTGTGATAGGACCCTATCTCTTTTCATCACCCCTTCTCAGCGTTTTTTTGGTCCAAATTTTTTTCGAAGATGAGGAAATAAAAATAAAAATTCCCATCAAAAAAATTGTCAAATTTCAATTTTTTGGGAATTTGTTTCCCCCACAATTGGACTCTGATTTCAGTTTGGTAGCATTTATTAGTTAACTAGTTTTTTTAGTATTTAGACAAGTTCTAAATATCTATTTCCATTTTTAATGGCAAATCCCTCTTCAGGTGCTAACCATGAAGCAACATCAGAAAATTGAAAAAAAAGATCACTGGCCTTCTCCCTCACCCAGTGTCTATTTTGTAGCAATAAAGTTTAGAGGTTTTCGAAAACAAGAAAAGAAAAAGCTTCAAGAGTTGGTTGAGAAATGTTTCAACTGCCCCTTCAAGTAGGGTTGCCATAGAAGGATTATGTGATGCAGCACCCCTTGCAATGCACCATCCATTGGAAACCTATTCTGACTTAGTTGTAGATAGACAACAATGGACTTGGTGTATCATATCCTATAGACCACTGGAGTTTGTTTTTTTGTTTTCAATTTTGTCATGTATTTGAGGTGGATGTAGTCCACAGGCCAATTTAGTCAAATTTGGCTAAATTAGCAAAAATATGAAAGGAAAAAAAAACGTAAACATCCAAAGTTCTATATTTTTGGCTACCTACTTGAACCATGCATAGAAATCAACTGATTTCGTATGATGTTTTGAAATTGTTTTTTGAATTTTGGCGGTTTTTAGACTGTTGTTGACCCTCCTTGCACTACCTAGGTATTATTGTTTGTAATTATTACTTATTACCTACTTTTAAGTATAATAGCTAAGTACATAATCTTGTTTTTAATTATTATAATCTACTTATCATAAGCAAATAGACAATGCTTATTTTTAAATATCATAAGTAAGTAGATAAATAGAGGAATACAAGTGGTCACTACGGAGGTACATAAAATAAGCAAAACAATTGGTGATCACTAGATAGGTCCAGGTGGATGCATGTATGTAGCTGCATTTCTTGGGGTGAGTTTTTTTTTTTGGGACATTTTTTTCTAAGTGCGAAATCAACTAATTTTGCTAAAACATTGGAAAATTTGCCAAATATCTGAAGCCTCAAAATTATTGAAAAGAAAAACACTGGTTATAAGAAGAGAACTAACCACCATGGATAGCTCTGTGAATTAAATACAATAAAAAAATTGTTCCACAATGGATAGATCATCCATGAAGTGATTTTCAAACTTTTCAATCACCAGAAGTGAGGGAGAAAACATTAGTAAAAATCACCAAATGTCTATGTTTAGTTTTGAGTGTGTAGCCATAGCTATTGAAGGATAATTAGGGTTTTGTACTTCATATCTGGTCCATAGCCAGGTTTGACTAAATCTTCCTGAGGATGATCGCCACTTTTTCCACATGGATAAAAAATTGCCACTTTGACCAAACAAAAATTCTTAAAAAAAACAAAAAACACTGGTTGCACTCGTAGGTGCTCCAGTTAACTCTAGTAAGTTAACGACCCTACTAGGCAAGTTCCAGACTTTGGTCCTTGCCCCTTGTTTCTTTTTGTCTCCCTTTCTTGGGTGCTTTCTTTCTTGTTACAAAGTTTGGCAGGGTTTCACACGGTTCCAGACTCAACTGCTAAAGAACTATTTTACAAGGTGAAGTGTTAAACTAATATAATATTTGAAACAATAAGGATGGTAGTAGGCATGGTTTTGTGTATAATTGAAAAACAGTAGGTTAGTAAAAACAGTAGTGACTTTTTGGCAGTCGTGTCTGCGGCTGTCTAGACGGCTGAAATTATTATTCTCTGACGTCGTCGTCGTCGTCGTTAGTTCCGTCGTCAACGACTGGTTTGCTGTAAACGTGTTGAAAAGAAAACCAAACTAGTCGTCGCCTCAGAACTGCAGCAATGATCAATCCGTCAGGAGTGTCTCTCCGCGTGTGTGTGTCTCTCTGTGTGCGTCTCTGTGTGTTTAGCAGGTGTGTGTATGTGTGTGTGTTCTAGCTCACAAGGAGCTTCTTGGATGATGCTCTTGTATGATTGCCTTGTAGGAAAATTGTCTGACTTTACCTTCAAGAATAGACTAAATACGCAAGTAGCAGCGAATTGTGCAACACCGGGAGTTTTTGCAACATTCCCAGGGAGCCTCCTTATCACAGGGAAAGTTCAATTATGCCATCTAGAAGGGTACTGTTGAACCGATAGCAAAGGGGAAGTTGGTAAATTTTCCCTGCTAGGAAAGCACCTAGCTATTGGGGGAAAGGAATTTTCCCTTTGACACATTGGTTCTAAGAGGGATAAATGAGATCCTTTCCCACATTCAAGCACACACAGGGAATTTTTGTACCAAAACTTCTTGTGTATATAGGTTCTCATCATGAGCTGCTGGTTCTTGGTGTGAAGAATCTAATAAAGAGTAGTAGCTGATGATCGATACTGGGTCAGTGGCACTACTTTCTCAATCAGTACAGCACTTAGAATGTCTACATGATCTTCGACTTTCATATTCTAGATTGATATCAGTTCACGTGTATATAAACTGCAGTAATTATATTAGAGACACCAGCTGCATGCATGCAGGTCCTCATATGGAACTGGTCTTATAGTAACTTGACCTGCAATAGACAATTAAATGAATACACACATATATATGTGTTGCAGCTAAGTTTTAATTAGTCTTTTTGAAGAGCTTAACCTGTAAGACTCCAGGATGGGTTTACAACTTCAGGAACTGGAGGAGCTGATGGAAAGAGTGATTGTTCAATTTGATATTAGTCGATAATTAGATCGGGCTTGTAAATGAATGCTATCCCTTTTGTAAATTTTGTGATTTATGTTCCCTTTTCACGAGCTCGGGCTAGTGTTTATGATTAAATCTTCTGATCCTTGTTTTGTTTGCTGCGCCCAAGTACATTAATTAACTGCAGAGGCAGTGTCTAGTAGCTGAGAATAGTCGGAGAGTATTAGCAGTTTTATCCGTGTGCTCACTAATTGCAGGCGGGAATATGTATCCATATCCATATCAAGGCAGCTCGCGGGTGTGGTACTTTACATGCGGATGGTCAAGCAGCAGTCATGAATCTGTGATAAACTAGTACAAGCAGCTGGAAGCTACCAGAGAATCGAGGTATGGAAAAGTGGTGGCGAGCTGCAGCTCCCGCAATTAGCTACACATAATTTTATAAGCAGCAGTTGCTGTAAGTCTATTTTTAATTCTTTTCCATTTCATGAATGACAGACACTAGATAAAATTCTGAGATCAGCTCAAGAATGATCAGCATGAACCGGAAACGAATATTGTATGAATTTTCATGTCGCATCTAGTGACAATGTAATTTGTTTCCAGCAGACTGCTGCAGAATGGTGGAGAAATATGTAAATCAGGAATTCTCACGCCGTTCGTGCTGCAATCTGCTTTCTTGAATACTCTCATTTGCACGCTCTCCATAGCAGCTGGAAGCTAGAATCGATATAGCATTCGTCAAGACCAGTGGTTTGAAACTGGAGCTCGATCGGTGCAGTGTACTACTATTTTGAAGCTCATGTGTCACTTCTGCAGAATACGAATTCTTCCGGCCATGGTCGAACCCATTTGCGAAATTGGAAGCGGTAACAGCATTGATCAGTGCACTGATCTAAAGAACGGTACTAAACGTTTCTTGAAGTTCCATGACATGCAGACTATAACATCACAGTTGCAGTACTGCGGCCATATGGCCATGAGTTCCACTGCACCTAGTGCAGCAGGCTTCGGGAATGCTCGCGGATGCTGCAACTTCGAGCAGCTGGACCATAGCTGGTCGCAAGTTCCGAAGAAGAGGAAGCTGAATCGCGAGAACCCGGCCTTTCTACACCAGCTTGCAAAGATTGAAATGGGTCATCCGGCTGCTGCATATCCACAACTCATGAAAAGTACTGTTGGCTACGAATGTCTTTCAGAAAGAAAAAATTGCACAGTTGCACCTGCTGGTGGTTGGATAAATGCAGCCCGCGATTTGCAGCTGCTGGAGTTCAAGCTGCAGCTGAATACGTCTACTGCAGGGGCGGGTCATCAGGAGTGGTCGACTCTCAATCCTCATGACCACAATGGTGCAGGTGCAGCGGATTCTAATAGTGCTCTGACATCAGAGCACTTCCAGTATCTGCAGGCCGTGGATCACGAGTCAAGTCTTGGCTCCAGGTACTCGAGCTGCAAGTCTGACGATGAAGTTGTTGACACCAGCAGCTTAACTCTAGACGATTCTGCAGCAGCTGCTACTCATGACCCAGCTTCAACATTGCTCTTAACTACGTCTAGTGTTCCGGTTCCTCATGCACTAGGTTCAGATCGGGATCCAGCTCGTACAGGTTCAGTACTAGGACATGATTCAGATGGAGACTGGCTGCAGCTGGGAATCAGTCGAACCTGCACATCAAAACCCTCCACATTAGCAGAGATGCATAACTTAGGCAGAATAACCCTGGAGCAGCCGCCAAAATTGCAAGGTGTTCCAAATGCTGCAGGACCCCAAAGATCAACTGCGCTCGGATCGAAAGAACAAGCCCAATCAGTCGTGCATAGGTGGTCTCCTGAACGTTTGGAGAGCACAGCTGGACTACAAGGAGTAACTGATTTCTCTCAGACTTCGCAGCAGATCATAGGCCAAGCTCCACTGCTCGAAAGACCAGCTCCAGCAGGTGCCCAGCTACAGGCTGTGAATGATCTTTGGTTGACCATGGAAAGCAGCAGCTCTAGAGCTCGTTATTCAATGCAGCAGCTGCCAGTACATGTACATCCTGCAAGTTATAGAGAGCATGCAGCAACTCATATTGCTGATCAACAGCATCATTCTGCAGGTGGTACTGCTTCTCACGCAGCTTGTGATGAGAGAGTGTTGATCATGACTGTCCCGGCACATGTTCAACAAGAGTCATCAGCAGCAAGGCGATTGCACCCCTCTAGTCGTGAGCTAGTCCCTTGCAATATTAGAACAGTACAATCTGGGAGCTGCGCCAGGGTAAGAATGATCTTGAGTGCTCAAACCTCAAAACTCCAAAGTTTCCTTAGCAAACTTAGTAAATTGTCAATTTAGTCTGTCGCTGCTGATGATCATAGTGAACGAATCTCATCTGTTCTAACACTATTGCACATGTGATCAACCATAAAGCATGCAATGTATATATATATATATATATATATGCAGATCTATGGCTTCCGATTTGGACGTCTGACAGTGATGACACTCGTGATGAGCACAGGAGCTGCAGCTGCTGGGAGGCAATGCGCAGGGGAGTCTCGCGGCTTCATGTGTGTTGCAGCTGCAGACTAATACTGGTCGAGCACCAGTTTCATCAGGGCCTGTTGCGTCCAAAGGGATTATGAATACTTTCGATCATGAAGCTGGTAACTACAGAAGAGACTTCTTCATCGACTGTCAGCTTCCGCCTGGAAGCAGTTCTACGCGGACTAGTGCAGAAGCTCCTGGGCTTGTAACTTCTAGCGGCCCTCGCATGATGCAGAGTGAACAAGCTGCAGATCATCAGAGATGTCATGATATTGATCATCATGTGCAGTCACAGGGGGTTGTTCTTCCCATCATCAGGAGAAACCGAGCTCTATATTCTTCAGCAAGTGAAGGAGGAGAAATTATTAGCTCACGTGATCCTGGAATATGGTTCAAGCTTCAAGCAGAAGAGTCTAACCAGTAATAATCTTCTTCTTCTTCTTCTTCTTCATTTCGGTAACCAAGTTGATTCATTTGTGACAAAATTAGAGTTCGCCAGCAGCTATTTCTATAACTAGATTATATTAAGACTGATCATCACCTGTAGCCTGTAGCTGGCAGCTTGAGGCGCATGAAGAAGTCTGAAGATTAATAGACTTTTTAAAACCATGAAAAGAAGAAACAGTAAAATTATTTGTCGCATATAATATGTGAATCAGGTATCACAGATAATGATTCTTGAACAACAATCTTAGGACATTTTTCCATTAGGCTGCTGTGATCTCAGATTCTGTGATCACAGCAGCTTTCAGTTGTGTCTTTTTCAGCTACCTCTCTTGACTCTTCAAAATCATCTCACAGCTCTACTGGTCAAGCAGTGATCAATTGCAGGAGCTATGAGACCTCTGAATCAAACTGTGACTCACCTTAAAATGACATCTGTTTTTAAATATTTTTTTAATGAGAACATGTGTTCCCAGATTTTCTAACATGATTTATTATATATTCTCAAACGCACTCGCAACTCTCTCCAATGGAAAGCGACTGACCTGACAACTAAGAAACACGACCCTATGTCAGTGGCTTTCCATTAGGATGTTGTGATCACAGCACTCTGTGTAATAGTAATCACAGAGCCTAATGAAAAGAGACCCTTAGTTGATCAAAGTATCTTCTAGATCAGGCAGCTAACTACTAAGATGCAGCTAGAATTGGTTGTTGAAGTCAATTATTATTCTGATCACACTAGCTGATCTACATGATAACATCAATTGTCATGGTTTTCAAATGCAGATCGACCTCGACTCTCACCAGGCCGCCATTGCAGCAGATCACGAGATACTATCTAAGAGTGAAGTAAGTCCCACCTACCTCTGATCAATCACCTAAAGTTGCATTGGTATGCAAATGGTTGCCGTTACAAGTACACGTACAACTTCTAGTGATCAATCCGGTTGGAGTAAATTGATCTAGCTTGACTTTTGTGTCAATTTTGCAGGGATGAGAATATGCCTGTGTCAATGGTGAAGAAGTACCTCGTCCAAAAGCTGGGGCTTGTGGAGGAGTCTGAGGTACAAATATAAACAAAGCTATATGTGCAGCTTCCATATGTACCTAGCTAGTTACAGTCCTTAGTGAATTGCATAGTGTACCGGCCATGTCTTAGATACCTTATATAATCAGCTTCAGGCCACTGCCTACTGGATATATAGTCTCAGCGCTCATGCACCTCTTGCCAGTTACCCAGTCCATATACTGTAAGGAAAAAAAATTCGGCTCTTCTTGGGCTTGAATACCCAGCTGATGCATTTTTCGAGGCCCTTCTGGGGTTTGAAGGCCCAGCTGAGGGCAATAAACTCCAGGCTGGGAGCTAAAACCAACGAAGAGCCAAAAATGTGAACACTTTGGAGTGAAAACCGAGGACAAGGTGAAAAAATGTTCCTTACCTTTAATGAAAGAACTTACAAAAGTGGAAGGTCATGTCCTAATCAAATTAACATCTTCCATGACTGAATGGAAGGTTCACTTCTGCAAGGGAGCTGACTGCAAATTCAAGGAGAAAATTTGAAAAGTTCTTCCACATTGCAGAGGGATTCACACTCAAACATTTGTACACTGGTTAATACTGGTCAACTGCATTAGATTAGTACAATGCAATCATGTAGCCACAATCTCTATATTACTCTGTATAACCTTAATTCTTGGTTTGTGAACATAATGTTTCCATTTCCACCTGCATATGCACTATTTATTTATAAGTCTCTGAATCAGTAAAATGAGCACAACAATATCTATGTTGCTGTGACACATTGACATGCTAGAAATTCCGTGAGTTTTTCTCATTTGGCTGATGCCTGCAGGTGGACATATCATGCAACAGGCAACTTCTAGACCCATGTCTGCAACTACACTATGTGCGGGACGTGATGTGGCTGCAAGCTGGAGCTAGGAATCATAACACAGCTCCAGCAGCAGCAGCAGCACCTGCAATCATCACTCAAGGGGCTGCAGATTCTGATTCTGCATCAGTAGTCCAGTTCCAACAAAGCATTCAAGATCACAATCAACAATACTCACATGAGCCAACTGAATCAACCCAGTTTGTAAAATCTCCAGAGGATGTGATAATGGTTCTTGATTATAGTCGAGCTGCAGCTCCTCAATCCAGGCCCTGTTAGATCCTTGGGCTGATCACTTCCACAGAACAATCTATTTATCTAATTGTCACAAACATCACATAAATAGGGTTTAGGGTGTAAGATTTTTAATTTAGGGTTCAGAGTTATGTGCTGATCCTCACAGGACATTTTCAAACCACATGTACATTGAATTATGCAACTTAAGACCAGAATTTGGCGTTTGTCAGCATGAATTGTCAGAGCTAGTCTGCACAAACAGAAAAGAACAAAGCAAAAAATTTCACTTGCATCCAAAAAGCACAAACCCTACACTGGGGTCACAGATTATACTAATGTCAAACTGTGGTATATATAATCACAGATACCATAGTATATGTCACATTGAACTGGATGCAACCCGCAAACGTTTACCTCCTGTGTCATGAGCCAAGACCTTACTGCTGTAGAAAAACCCCATATTCTGTTGTACTCCTAGAGTGAAGGTGGAGGCTGGGGACTTTCAGAGAATGTAGCTAATTTTAACATGCCCTATGGGCTGCATTCTGCACCTCCTAGTGAGTCACTAGTCTAAGGCATACCCTAGTAACTTCAATAGTACTAAGGCAGACTATGCCCTCTAAGGCACTTTGACTCACTAGCCTAAAACCCAGACTGTGCCCCCTAGGTGCACACAAACCTTTCCATATTATCTAGAAGGGGCAATGTACTGCCTATTCCCATGTGTGGTGAGTTCTTTGGTTTTGTACTTCTGCAAACCCTGGGAATGCACCCATGCCAAAATAGGCATCATCAGGGGGAGCCTTTGAAACATGCACATCCTAGAATAGACATTAGGGCACCTGTTGTAGCTCAAGAAATGTGCCCAAACCAGTTAAGGCACTAGGACATGCATTCCCTCACCACCCATCAGTGGTCTAAACCAGTCAAACATTCTTTTGCAGACTTCAACATTGCTCGTTGATCTTAGCAGAGACAACATCCTGGTGCTCAGAGGAGAGTTTTTTACTGTACATGGCTAAAAACAGTGGAAATTTGGGCTTTCTTACAAGGTAATTCTGGCACTGAAAAATGATGCAAACACCACGCATGCTCCTAATTACTGACACTCCTTGTCGAAATAATGTTCAGACTAGTTTGCTAAAACATGATGAAACTGGCCTCACAACCACTGATGCACTAGACTTTTTAAACAGCACCTGTTCGGAGGTTCCAACTCAAGTAATGCTTTCTGCTGAGCAATCTCAGATTTCAAGTAATATCACTGTACCTGTCGAAGTGTGTAGAAATTGAATTCTGATGATGCAAATACGGTGAAGTGAGCACTTTTGCACTCCATTTGTGTTTGGTGGGCTTTGCAAGTAGAAACCATTTAAACCTTCATGTGATAGCTACCATGACCAAGAGCCTTCCACCAGCAGCTGCCCATGAAAGTCTTTCAGTTCACATCCTTCAGGACCTCCCAGGGGAAAATCATATTGATAACAACCTCCCGTCTCAGTGTCAGCTTCTAAGCTTGAGCAAGACAGCTTTTGAATCAAATTCACAAACCAAGAATGTAATAGATTGCAATGCCTGCTGCAACACTAATGATTAATACCAATTTCAGTAAGGGTGTCTGTGTTTGCACATTGTGCTTGCTGTCAGATCTTTTGCCCAAATACTTTGAGATTAATGTCATAAGCTTCCCTGCATGTTGAGATCCTGCACAGCCAGACATGGTCAATGGAGGTCAATACTGCTTCAGAAGTTTATAACTAGACCTCAAATGATCCACAAAAAGAGTGTCTGTCAAGGGGTTTGTACATGAAATGCAATATGCAATAGTTAGACCTAGATGGAAACTATGCAGGAATCTTGCCTGTGGTTTTTGCCTGGAGCCTTTCCTCTTCTCCTAATCGTCGTCGCAACACATTTAACAGGGAGCCAAAGTAAAGAGCTAATACAGTCATTGTGAAGGTGATAACATTGTAGGGCATACTGAAATCTGGAGTTGCCAAATGCACCAGCAAATTCTCGCTGTAGATCTGCACTACTTGTTCCTCCTGTCAAGAAACTCATTCCAGTTAACCAAACTCTTGAAACTTTGGTGGGAGAAGGTGATTTCAAACTGAGTAAACTAGTGATTTTTCTTGTGAATGAATATTGTAACCTGTTGTGAACAAGTTTTCACTCCATCATAAAGCATGACTCTTAAAGCACTTGATAAAGCAAGCAGGCGAATTCCGGTTTATTTGGCAAAAGAGAGTGTGTACCAAGAGAGTTTGAAAAAAGGGCTCGTCAAATACAGCATTTGCAGCTGTGTTCACAAATCCATAAGACCGTGCTGTTTGGAAGTGGGGAAAGGTGAACAGAGCAGAAGGAAGGTCAAATCCACGGTTTGCATCAGGTGGATGTTCATCAATACGCAAGTATCCCTGTAGAAAATAGTTGTCAATTCCTGTAGGCCCTCCCTCAGTGAAACTTCCTTGTCCTCTAACCACAGTACAGAAGTTTCACTGCACAGCTGTGAACACTAATTGTAACCATTTCTCTCTGTTTTCATTCCTCACAGTAAACACATAACCACACAATCCAGTAGACATAACACATAGCAGGGGTTATGCAGTGAAATTGACCTTGTCAAATTCCACAGTCAGGGAGATGATGCTTGTGTTGTAGGGCACTCGGAGCTGCATCTCTAATACAGCAGGAGACTTGCGATCCTCTGATGGTAAGACCCTCATCCACTTGGCTACATCCCTAAGAGCAACTTGTTGCCCATCCAATACCACCTTCAGTGTGTGGAAATACAGGCGCACATACCACGGGACCATTTCAAAAATTGTAACATCTATCCCACTTGCTCCTTCATCCAGTGCACAAACTTGGGCATCTTTGTTCTCTGGTGTGAATTTGCTGCAGCTTCTAAGATAGCTTTCACTATTTGCTTTGAGTACTATTGCAATTGAGCCTCTCTCATTTCCACTTCCAGTCAGAAACCTAGTGACTCTGAATGGACCCTGGTGAGGTACCCATGCAATAGGTGCCCGCCATGATAGCCCTACATTCAATGGGTATGCTTTGCTGTAGTCTTGAACCTCAAAGTCAAGTAGAAGGCATGGGACATGTACTGATTGTTCTTCTTCCCATTCTGATTTAGGGATTTCCTTTAATATTCTGTTTGGAAGCGCATTCATAAGCAGATATCCTGGATTGTCCACAACATTCAACTTGTCCACTATTTGAGATTCATCTGCAACTTCAAACCACAGAGAAATGATTAAGAATTCGGTTGTTGCATGATTGTGCAAAACATGCTGTTACATAAAGTCGTGAATAATTACAGCTTATCATCACCAATTACAGTGTTTCCACAGCAGGATTGTCTTTCACAACATGGGCTGGGACAGAAACATGACAGCCTTCATGGATCTAGAATTTTTTTGTTCAGATGAGGTGATGATTTTGCCCTATGCCATGAGTGTCTACTTCCTACAGTTATCTTAAAGTAGTCTTCCAATTTAGCCCCTCATAACCATGGCAAGAGTGCAGATTTAGGGGCACACCCAGAGCTCTACAGGGACAGCTCTGGGTCATCCTGCTTTTCTTTTGGTGGGAAAGCAGGGTCACCTTGTGTCTCTCTTCATGTTCTTGGCATGCACTCAGTGATCCTATGGGTCCTACCCATATAGTGCCAGATGTGCCCCTAAAACTGCACTCTTGCCAAAACAGTTACTCAGAACTCCTTTTGCAAAAGCAATGTCCTCAGGTTACAATCTCAGTGCCACAGAGATGTAAAATAAATGCCATAACTAAGACAAAGTACAACTGCATTGTGATTCCTTCCTCTCTTCACTTAGACCTTCAATTTAGTAATCAGCACTCACCATGTCTCCCTTTCTTTCTGTTTGCACTTTGAGTCCAACCCCTGCTGTCTAAGCTCTGATCCCTTTCCATTTCATGTTGCAATGCCTGCAAATTCAAAACCAAAGCCATGAGTTTATTTTATGGCAAATTGTATGCCCACATACAAACAAGAGAAGCCAAGGATTTCAGATGCAAAGTTGCCAGTTTTCATACCTGCAATTTTTTCACAAGGGAGCCCTCGAGCTCCAGGTGCACTTGGCTGGAGCTAGCAAGGGGGCATTTGCCAACCAATGACTTTTTGAACAACAAATACAGAGACCAGTTGGAGTGCAGAGATTTGAGTCTTTCTGGAACCACTGCTGATTTTGAAGGTTTCAAGACAAGTGTCAAACTTTGACGTAAAGAAGTGCCACTCTCTGGACCATTTTTATTGAACTCCCCAGACTTCAAATGAATTCGCAGGGAGTGATAATGCCCATTGTAGATCCTTGGTCGCTCCAAAAGTGTAGTCAGCCCTGCTTTGTCCCTGCATGGTAAAAGCTTCAACCACGGGGTCAAATTCTCTGTACAAACTGCCTCCCTAGGCAATGCCCCATACCGCAAATAGCCAGAAACTCCCCTCTGCACTATAATGTCTTGAAGCCCGCCTTGAGCAGCATGTTGTCTGCTATGAAGTTCCTGTCCACTCTTGGATTCCATGTTCAGGATGCAGGGACTAGCACTGCTGTCATCAGAGGTGTCAAGATCAGGTCGAAACCCACATCCAGGTGTGGCAACTATAGCTGGTGATTCAAGAAAGTTTATGGAGGCACAGAAGAGGCCTGAGAGTGCATGGGTTAGATTGCGCCATGTTGCATCAACCTTATCCTTGGGAACATCAAATATCGCCCACAGCTCCACACCTATAGGCTTTGCATTGGCACTTGTGATAGGATCCAAGGCTCCCCATCGCTGATAATCCCATCTCCCTTGTGTAAAAGAGAGCTCCATCTGCTGAATGTGGAATTTCTGTACCTGGCCAGAGGAGAGACATGGTAACAAGGCAGGCAAATTCAAAAACACTCCAGAAAAACCCTAAAACCTGAAGCCCTAAAATGGAAGAAGAGTGCAAAAAAGCACCAATGTGTGTTACCACACGAGCCACACCTCTTCCAAAACAAAGCAAAACAATACCCTGGAAGTGCAAGGGATCTTACTAGCTGATAGATCGCCTTTGGAAACAATCTGTGATGATGATGCCCATGAGATTTCACCGGCGGCAACAGATTGGTAAACAGAAAGTGAGCCAACACCTTACCATCTGGCAACGGTCGGAGAAGCAAGTCTTCTGAGAATTCCTCCTCCTCAGTCAACCTCTGGGATTGTACTCTTATAACGTGAAACACGAGAGCCAATGCCAAGAACAAACTAACCAGCTTCCGCATTGCTGCCCCATTGTGTCCCATCTTCAGAACCTTCAAAAATACCTAATTCCTTTGGAACATCTACTCGGGACAAATGCAAAACTGAGGTGTGGAACCATTCTTTCTTTCAAGAAATTACAAACTCACAATGAAATTCCTCAAAGACAAGAACTAATTGTTGAAGTTAGTTCTTGAAGCTTCTTCTTAGTTTTCGGGGAAATGAAAAACGACAACAGCAACAGAAGAAGAGGAAGGGTCTGTCGCGAAGGCGTGCGTGCTCCTTGCGCTTCTTGTCTCGGTTACACCCTAAACCGCCCGGTCATTGTTTCTTCCCATGACACCGTTACGCGCGGTTCTTTCAACATTCTTTACTTCCTATGAACAGGCGACGCAGGCGACGGTGTCGTGGCAGCGTTTGTGCGACCGTGTAAGGGGTACTGTTCCCATCATTGAGAACTTGATTGTTCGTGGTAGCTTTTTTTTTGTACATTCCTTTTGGCAATGGGAGTAAAGTTTCTGTCTACGTATTGGACCCAGTAGAATACCTATCTCTAATCCCATTTTTGGGAAATAAAATACGTACAATAGCGACATCGTATTGAACACACCGAAAACTGGTTCTCAGCTGAGGAAACACGGTCTTGACGACATCAACGGCAGACGATTAATCGCAATAAAAGTACTTCCGGCGAAAACGATTTATTAACATAAACTCAGATCGACATTATCACCTGAAGTCGTTGTAGTATAGTGGTAAGTATTCCCGCCTGTCACGCGGGTGACCCGGGTTCGATCCCCGGCAGCGGCGTACATAAAACCATTTTACCAAAATGACATTTTTCTATCCTGAATATGAAACCTCCGAATCTCAATCCAGTTGTCAGCAAATTGCACAAAATTTTCAAACCTCTCATTTTAAGTTCACCTTCAGTCTTACACGATCTACATTACTAGTCTCAGCAACTTAGCTTACAACAATATGCTTTGTTGTTGTGCTGTTCTAAGAACATTTCAACCAGTGCCCATAACGTGGCATAGCAGTAACATTTCTCACCCCATAAAACTGCAAATAAGTGAGGGGCTACTAATAGCAACAAACCATAACCAATCAAACATCATCCCACTGAACATGTGGAGGAGCTTTGCCATGCCTTCTACCAGCAAACTGTGGAAAATTGCTGGGCCATTACCATTTTCTGAGCAAAACTGGCATGTTCTGTTTTTTCTTCATTCAATTTTAATTTGCAGTCATATTCTGTGCAGCTCTAAAGAATGTAAACACCATCTTCCAGAAAACAAGTTTTAAGAGTGTCCTGAGCGAGCGCATTTCCACCTACACACAGCTATTTCTTCCCAACATACATTACTCTGTTCCAGAGCACAATTTTTTACTCTGTCCTGAAAGCATTTACACCTGCTCAAATTCCTTCCAAACACATTACTGTTCCATCCAGAGGAACAACCCACCTTCAGGTATCGAAGACACACGGAAGACTGATAATTTTGAATATAACCCACAACCAAAGCAAACAAAGATGCATTCCACCCCCCTGATTTTAAACCACAACAAAGCTGAAAACCGCAGTCTGTCCATACTTGAATGCAGACAAGGCAGAGCCACATTGCAAAGATGAAGCTGTATTCAGAGAGACAAAACATCACAACAGGGAAAAAAGTGCTATAGCTCAAAGTGCCGGGAAATCCGATGGGCATAGAAGTGGTGCACTAGCATGAAACAAAACTGTTAGCTTCATATGCTTTACAATGGCACTTGCCAGTGGCCATAGGGCCGCACATGCCCACAAACTCTGTTTCACCCAGCCATCTTTGCAATAACACTCTACTACCTTACCTTCCAACCCTTAGCCCAGCAACCCTGTACCGAATTAAGCTTTCACTTTTCCATAAGTTTTGGCCTTCTCCAGAGAAGTCTGGAAGCGACCATGTCCAAACTTTGATGATGTGTCAATGAACTTAAGCTTAATCTCCTCCAATGCACTGCGGGACGTCTGCTTGTAGAGGGATTGTCGGAGGGTGATCACTCGCTTCTTAGGACCCATAACACAACCCTTGAGCATAATGTAGTCATCCTTGACAATACCATAGTGTGCGAATCCACCCATGGGGGTGATGTCCTTCTCCGTCCTATCAAATTCAGTCATGGCCTTGAAGGACTCTTGTCCTACCTTCCCAATCTTGTAGACCTTCTTGTTCATCTCTGTTCGATGATGGTACCCATTCTGTCCTGCCCTTGCTACAGTGTAGGACACACGGGCTGGATGCCAAGCACCAATGCAGGCAACCTTGCGGAGACCCCTATGAGTCTTGCGAGGAAGCCGAGTCACACCCCATCTGGTAACAACACCCTCATAACCATGTCCCCGTGTGACTCCGATGATATCTATCATCTCATCCTTCTGGAACACAGCATCAACAGGAATCGCCTTCTCAAAAAACTTGTAACCATAGTCAACCTTCTCAGCAATGGTGCCACCATTGATTTGAATCTCCATAAGGTGTGCCTTCTTTTGTTTGATTCCCTTCAGCTTGCGCACCTGATGGACAAAAGAGATTGGGTTCTCATCAAGCCTATATGTAGAAAGTAAGGCAGAATTTCTTCAGAAAGTTTGAAATACTCAGATCCTGTATCTGACAACGCCTAACATTGAGCTGAAAAGATAAGAAAAATTATACACTGGATCAGAAATACAAGGATTACTCACCTGGGTGTGAGCAAGGACACGGACAACAGATGCATACTTCTTCATCCTTTCCAGATCAGCCTCGAGGTCTTTCTTGCCTTCATCAGTCTCATACTTCTTGGTGTACTTGGAGAAGGCCTTCTTCTTGCTCTTGTACCAGTTTTTGTAGAACCGCCTCTTCAGTTCGTCACTCAGATGCTGAGCCCAGATGGTGTTGAGAGAGCGGAGTCCACGAGGGGTTTTGATGTAACCCACCAATCCCACAACAATCATGGGTGGTGTCTCAATCAGGGTTACAGCCTCACATGTCTCCTTCTTGTGCAGTTCTGTTAGCACACACAACATAGAAAACATCAAAACAGGTAATGGACCCTCTTTTGATTCCAGAACTGAAAAAACATGTTATATGGGAAGCATGATGGAATGGGTTTGTAGGCGAGATAACATACTGGATCCAGGCTTCTCCACCTCCCTGACAATGTGGGTCATGCCGGCCTTGTAGCCCAAAAAGGCCGTGAGACTACATGGCTTCTTGTGGTCGTCGGCAGGGAAAGATTTCACTGCAACAAGTTCACACAGACATCAAAGCTTTTAAGTCCATTTCTGCGGTGAAAAAAAAACCCTAAAAAAGGCCCCAACATCGCACTCGTGGAAACCACAATGGAGCAACAAACTACACAGACTAGCTGAGAAAAACAAAGCACTTTACTATGCAAAGAAAAAGAGAACAGCAAAGAAAGAAACGAAATTTCTTACCCTTTCCTCTGTGACGCTTGCAACGTTTGCGGGGCAAGAAGCCCAGCGATCCATGCCGGGGATGCTCAAACTTTCTGTGCGACATAGCGGCGCTGCTCCACGTCCAACACTTCCGCAGCGGCGATGACCAAAGAGAGTTGAAGCTGACCTCCCGCCGCGATAATATAAGCGTGGCTGCGTTTTAGGGTTTCACTTTTAGGGTTTCCAATGGATGATACCTGGGAAGAACGGAGAAGGGTTTCTCTCTTTTAAGGGTTTCAAATGGATGATCGCCTACCAGGGGAGGACAGAGGGTTTCCCCATGAGGGTTTCAAATGGATTATCGCTGGGAAGGACTTAGGGTTTCACTTTTAGGGTTTCAAACGGATCATTTGGTACCTGGTGGGAAGGACTTGGGGGTTGAGTAGTTCGTTCCTTCTTTTGTAACTCTTTTGCACAAATTTCTGTTTTTTGACACATCGTAGTTTTGGCAGAGTTGTTGGACATTCATCGCCACTACCAGCACAGACAGGCGCTTCGCCGCCGTGCTGCTTCATGTATCGAAGGCCGCGGCTTCCTCTGCCGTTGGTGGCTGGCGCCATTGTGTATGTCTCTTTTTGTCTGATCTCTCTCTGTCTCTGTCTCTGTCTGTCTGTCTGTCTGTCTCTCTGGTTGCTCTCTTCGAGAATCTGCAGAGTTCAATATTGCTGTTGTTGTTGCTTCGCTGGTAGTAGGTGACCAGTTACCTAGGGTTATAAGTTGCGAGTATCCATGGCTTGAGCCATAAATCTATGCCTTCTAGTGACCATAGCTCACGGGGCACCCTTGCAAGTGTGGTTGCGAGATGTCACCAATGATCTCCAGATTGCCTGCAATAATTATGTGTCACTTGGTAATTGATCATCCAGTTCAGCAGTGAAAAAACCTAGAGGACTTATGAGTCTTCTTAACTGGAAGAAATAGGCAACCATTCTTCACACTTATGGAGGCTGGGTGCTGGACCTGATATAAGATTGGTGAAAGTGACCCAAGTGTTTTGTGTGTTTGTTATTATTGCTGGTGTTGCCAGGATTGGTGTAATGTCCGGGAGCTTCATCTTTGCACCGGCTCTGTCTGATTATTGGGCGCATCAACCGCTCCAGCCTCCTTCATCTGAGGTGGCTGCTCCTCCCTCTGCCCCTGCATCTGCTCCGTCTACTCCTTCTTTGAACCCTAAACCCTAAACCCTGAGCCCAGTAAAGCAACAAGGGTGTAGCAGGTATCAGGGTTGGCAGTTCCACACTAGAAGCTTCCCTGCAAGTGGCTTTATGTAAGTTAATAAAGTGTGGGCTTGGTGAACTTATGGCAATATTGAAATGGAGTGCAAATGCATTTGACATTTCTTTGCAGGTGTTTAAATCCAAAGAGTAGGTAGGAAGGTATGTAGGTAGGTAAGTGGGTAGCTGGTCATTGCAAAGCTTTTTTTCGTATTCATTTTTTCCTTTTATTGCAACAATCATAATTTTTTTATGCTTCTCAATTATTGGATTTTTATGTCTGTTATGTTGTGTTGATGAATGATGACCAGATCTAGTGCTAAGTAATGGAATGGAGCTATGTTTGTTGAACATAAAGAACTGGTAGAATTTTTCAAGCTTAGGGTATGTGGAGTGTGCCTTTCCCTCAATCAAATTTCTGCTGCAGTAGAGTGTGGTACCTTAAGTATAAGGTGCCTCTTCCCCCTTCGAATGAATCACAGTCATGCAAAATTCTACCAGTTCTTTAGACCACAGAAGGATCTCAAACAGGGCTATTCCAGGAATTTGGGTCTTGCACTCAACTCATGCCTCAGGCATGGGGCCCTCATTCCTAGAACAGCCCTGATCTTGGTCCTAACCTTACATTTTTGTTTTTGCTATAGGACTAGAGGTAATGAGATGTGTTTAACAGGACAATGGAGATATTTAACAATTAACATATGTATTTGACAACTTGGTGATATCCATCATTAATACATTCTAATTGAATCCATTTTGAAAGCTTAAGTAGAGATTAAATGGGGAATTTGAACAATTAGGAAGTCCTATGAATGGAGTTTGGATCTTTTGTGTCTCATGTATTGAGTTTGGGTTTGTTCAGTAAAGAATGATTTAAAATAAGTGTCTAAAGCACAGAATTTCATTGAATGGGAGATTTGGATGTCACAATGTTCAGATAGCCTTTTTCATGTGTGAATCAAGAATATCATAAGTGTTTGAAGTCAAGAAAAGGGTACTTCTTTTCATACTTGGATCAATGTTGTTTTTCATTGGTGGATTTTTTTTTAAACAAGTGGTTTTTGGAGTTTTCTATCTCCATACTTGGAAAGAAAATTGGAAAAATTCCCAGATTCTATATTATGTTCTAGTCACTGTTTTCTCTTGTGGTGAAATTTTGTGCCATGGCAACAAAATAAAATCCAGTACAATTGGTTCAAAAGATTTTTTGGGAAAAAGAGCACCCAAGTTGCAATATTTTGAGGAAAAAAAGTTTGAAGTCATCATATTTATACAATACATTCCTAAAGCTTGCCAAAACAAAGTATGATTCTAATCGCCTGACTTAATGGATAACTCTAATATGCTTGGTTACCTTTCAAAAAGGGTTTTGCTAATGTTTGTGAAAGGATGGCCAGATTCCACCAGTGGTTTCTGCTCTTTGCTAACCCATTGGGCTGGATCCAGAAACCCAGGTGCTGTTTAGAAAGCTGGTTCAGATATAGAGGCAAGGTCAAAGAAGCAAAGATGAGAATTGGTTTTTTTATGCATGAAATCTAGGCAAACTCAACTTTATCACACTTGTGCACAATAATGGACTTCACTATGTTGGGTCTCTGTAGATTGCTGTGTTATGCTTTTCATGTCTTGGCCACTCTTCTCCAGCTCAGAAAACAACAGAATTGTACCAATTGAGGTTTAGATCTCATTGATGTCAGGTGTCATTGTGTGCTCACAGTTTAGGTCATGAAACCGTTGGTAAGCCTTTATGGAAATCTCACAAAGAAGTTAAAGTGACCTTGGACAACAGTGCAGTTGCTTCAATTTCTGCAGTTGCAGAACTACTTGAGCTGCTGCATGACCAGATGTAACAAAACTAAAAAGGGCATAATATATAGTTTCAGGACTGCATTTACACAATTTGATGTGCTCATCAGACAAACAACAGATTCAGATCTGTTACAAGCTGCACATTGATGAAATTTTGGTTATAAAACATACAAAGTGAGATCCAGTATTGGCCGGTTATTGAATTTTGACCCTGTTGTTATCAAGCCAGTTACTAATAACCTACCATCTAGTTATGGATTTTTTTGATAACCGGTTGAAGTGATAATTGCCTGGTATTGAATTTTCATTTTTTTAAAAAACCTGCCATTGCCCCTCACACTAGCTGTCTTACAACTTTTGTAAGTGGGTAAGTAGTATGGACCATAGGTAAGTAGACAAGAAATGTAAGTGGGTACGACCATGTAGGTAGGTAAGTCAATTGGTCATGGCTATTAGGTAGGTAGATGCATGTGGATGGTTGGTAATTGGTACATTAGCTAACTCTTGGAATGGCATTTGTAACTTTTTACAGAAAGTTTGAAGCTCCCGATCTAATGACTCAGTCAAATACATAAGAGAGCCAATGTTCCAGAAAAGCAAATTGTTGGAATCTGTGACCCAGTCACTTGCACTGTGCAATTATGCTCCAAGTATCCCTCTTGCATCAATGGTCTATTTTCGGATTGGATGCGGCCTGATGAATCAGCCTATATGAAATTAGACATCTGTAAGCTACACCCATGAATATTATGCAGAACTGGCAACAACAATTTGTGACTATTCCCATTCAAAAACAAAAGCGTTTTTGGAAATTATTGAATGTTGAGTTGTTCCTCACTGAATTGAGTCTTTGTACGGGCTCCACCCTTTAAGCCGGGAGGAATGGAAGAAGACCAACAGAACACTGAAGAATGGGAAAGTTTTAGAGCTAATAAAAGTTTGACACTATCTACTTGCAGTCTACAGAGCCAGGATTGAACTTTAGGGGTATTATGTTTGTCATCTGCAAGGTCACACTTGACATTATAGGAAAATACTTGGGCACATGAGCTTTGCTTTGCCCCTCGCCGACGCCTCAGGTTGCGGGTGCCATGTGTTGGGGATTGACACTAGTTATCTCTATATCGAGTACATATTTGGATTGAGGAGTTTCGGTCTTGTCAAGGGTAAAAATAACAGTAAAACCCAACACAAAACTATTGCCTATGTTTTGTGGATTTGAGTTCAAATAGACCAGTGTTGGCCAGTTATTTCTTTTTTAAAATAATATCTGGGTAATATATTGTTTGAGTTTTTTTTGGGATCACACAAGTTATCAACATCAAATCTTTTTTTTTATTGGTAAGTAAGTTATCAAAAATTTGAGTAATAATCATTGATTATGCATGAAAGATTAGCTTATCAAATAATCAGTTGATAACCACCTGTTATCCTGCAGGTTATATGGTTTCTTTTATAAAAAAATTAATTTTAATATTTTGTATTACTGTTTAAAGATTGATAATCACCTAGATATAATTGTGTCATCCAAGTAGATTATTAAAATTTTGAAAATTCAATACCAAATGGTTATCAATTTATCCAGTTATTAAAAAATCAGATGATAGATTATTAATAATTGACTAGTAGGTTATTAATAACCAGTTTGATAATAGGGTCAAAACTCAATAAGCAACCAACACTGTATAATACTTTAGTTGGCCCTTCAACCAAAACCTACACTACTATAGAATTCAACCCCCTTCATAATCATGCCATTGGTGACCACTTTTTCTTTTTTTTTTTGACACTAACGAATTGTGATTTAAACATGGATAATCAAATTTCATATAAACTTTTACAAGATTATGACTATAGACAAAAAGAAAACCATGCAAAATAGTCTTTCTATGCTAGAATAAAGGTGCCAATTGTATAAATTTTCTACATGGGTTATTCTAAACTCAGCTATGCATTATTAGACTTGAAAAAGGTTCTGATTTTTGCATGTTTTAATATGACAATTTACATTGAGTTTGAGCTCCTTAATTATCAGCTTGTGTATCTTGTTAACTAAATTTTTTAATTAATTTTTTAAAAAAATTTGGCAAGTTTGCATATCTTTTGTTTGTTTACGGTAGAAGTTTTCTTTTAAAAAATAAAATAAAAAATGGATTCATTGTTGTTAGTTCGCACAACTTGAACACAACAACAGGAACATCACCCAAAGGAACTACAATTTACAAAACCCTAATATCTGTCTTAAACTTTTCCCATTATAATCACATTTTTAAAAAATACTTTGCAAATATTTTGAGCCACTAACAAGTTTAATAATGACTTTAACAAAATGATGTTTCTTACTGGAACAGCCAAAAAATGTGTGACACAAACAAGAATGTGACTAAAATGGGCCTGATTATAAAGAGGGTCTATTGTACCACTAAGGAAACAATTGATTACTTGTACCTGAACATTATAAAATATTTAGTCTCCCAAGACTAAATAAAGGTCTCCAAGTCCAAATTTAACCTTTCCCGAGAAGGATCAAATATAGCCACTATAAAATACCTCACCAAAGAAGGTGAATAGGTAGGGTGTTCCTAGGTAGTGCTATTAGTCCAGGCCAAAAATAGTGGCAGCCAATTTTAGGAATAGAATTTCCATGCAACCAATGAGAAGGTACATCAGGGAGTGAAGGGGCCTCCCTTTTTTTCTTGTGGGTGGGGTGGGGAAAGGGGGGGGTTTATTTTTCAAGTTGTGTTTGGTGTGGAGAGTGGACGGTCAACTTGGGCACCACTCATTTAGGCTAGTGAAAGTAATTGTCAGTATGGTTTAAACTTTAAAGCTTGAAACCTAAACCCCTACATCAAAAAAAATTTGGCTCCTAAATCTTGTCTTTGTTGTGTTAAAAAGGAAAGTGCATAATTTAATTTAACATATTTGGAGATGGTAAGAATTCAACAAGTTTTCATGGAGTTTCAGGCTTACAAGTTACACCAATATGGGACGCCAGTTCTTGAGCAATTGAAAATGTGGTTCACTATGTGTTCAATGATATAGACACAGAGAGGCAGGCAAACCAAAAC
>Ga0116229_10002134_pt1 | contig 31721 bp, 23 predicted proteins | sample S1TSphgellanicum_3_FD_87313 | JGI IMG/M metagenome (GOLD analysis project Ga0116229, IMG submission 87313) | Host-associated microbial communities from peat moss isolated from Minnesota, USA - S1T2_Fc - Sphagnum magellanicum MG | ecosystem: Host-associated > Plants > Peat moss > Unclassified...
GGCGGGCTGGCCGCCATCTTCAAAATGGAGAGCCATAACCACCCGAGCTTCATCGAGCCTTACCAGGGTGCGGCGACCGGTGTTGGCGGCATTTTGCGCGATGTGTTCACCATGGGGGCGCGGCCGGTCGCCAACCTGAACGCGCTGCGCTTCGGGCGGCCGGAAAACCCGGTCACCAGGCGCGTCGTGGACGGCGTGGTGCGCGGCATCGGCGGCTACGGCAACTGCGTCGGCGTCCCCACCGTCGGCGGCGAGGTCAATTTCCACGCCGCCTATGACGGCAACCCGCTGGTCAACGCCATGACGGTCGGCATTGCCCGCACCGACGCGATTTTCCTCTCCGCCGCCGCCGGCATCGGCAATCCGGTGATCTATGTCGGCTCGAAAACCGGCCGCGACGGCATCCACGGCGCCACCATGGCCTCGGCCGAATTCGACGCGAATTCCGAGGAAAAGCGCCCCACCGTCCAGGTCGGCGACCCGTTCACCGAAAAACTGCTCATCGAGGCGTGCCTCGAGCTGATGCAGACCGACGCGATCGTCGCCATCCAGGACATGGGCGCCGCCGGCCTCACCAGCTCGTCGGTCGAGATGGCCGGGCGCGGTGGCGTCGGCATCGCGCTGGACCTGGACGCGGTGCCGCAGCGCGAAACCGCCATGACCGCCTACGAAATGATGCTGTCCGAAAGCCAGGAACGCATGCTGATGGTCCTGAAGCCCGAGCGCCAGGATCTCGCCCGCGCGATTTTCGAGAAATGGGAGCTCGATTTCGCCGTCATCGGCCACCTGACCGACACCGGCCGCATCGTGGTCCACCACCGCGGCGCGGTGGAGGCCGACATCGAACTCGCGCCGCTCGCCGACCAGGCGCCGCTCTATCGCCGCCCCTACACCACGCCGGCCAAACCCGCGCCGATCGCCGTACCCGAAGACCCGGTCGGCATCCTGCCCGCGCTCGAAACCCTGATCGGCTGCCCGGATCTGTGCTCGCGCGCCTGGATCTGGAACCAGTACGACAGCACCGTCGGCGGCCAGACCGTCAAACGCCCCGGCGCTGCCGACGCTGCCATTGTCCGGCTGGAGGACAGCGATCGCGCGCTGGCGCTGACCACCGACTGCACCCCCCGCTATTGCGCCGCCGACCCCGAAGCCGGCGGCGCGCAAGCGGTGGCCGAGGCCTGGCGCAACATCACCGCCACCGGCGCCACCCCGCTTGCGGTCACCGACAACCTCAATTTCGGCAATCCCGAAAAACCGGAGATTATGGGCCAGATCGTCGCCGCCATCGGCGGCATGGCGGCGGCCTGCCGCGCGCTGGATTTCCCCGTCGTCAGCGGCAATGTCAGCCTGTATAATGAGACACAGGGCACCGCCATTCTGCCCACGCCGGCGATCGGCGGCCTCGGCGTCATCGACCCCGCATCACGCGCCGTGGGACTCGCGATCTCTGCCGGCCAGGACCTGGTATTGCTGGGTGATACCGCGGGCCATCTCGGCCAGTCGCTCTGGTTGCGCGAAATCGCGGGCCTGGAGACCGGCGCCCCGCCGCCGGTGGACCTCGCCGCCGAACGCCGCACCGGCGATTTCGTCCGCGGCCAGATTTTTGCCGGTCGCATCGACGCCTGCCACGACGCGTCCGACGGCGGGCTACTCGTCGCAGTGGCCGAAATGGCGCTCGCTAGTGGCGTGGGCGCCACACTCGCAGCGCCAGCCGACGCGATCGCGCCCCACGCCTTCTGGTTCGGTGAGGACCAGGCCCGTTATATCGCGGCCACCACAGACGCCCCCGGCCTGCTGGCCGAGGCGGCGGCATCCAACATCCCGGCCCGGCGCCTGGGCCGCGCCGGCGGCGACCATTTGACACTGGCCTCGGGCGCCACAATATCGTTAAGCCAGCTGCGCGAGAGGCATGAACGCTTCTTCCCGGCCTGGATGAACAGCTAGGAACGCGCCCCATGGCCATGGCCGCCAGCGAAATCGAGGCCCTGATCCGCACCGCCCTGCCCGATGCGCGCATCACGGTGGAGGACCTGGCCGGCGACGGCGACCACTACGCCGCCAGCGTGATCAGCGAAGCGTTCCGCGGTATCACCCGCGTCAAACAGCACCAGCTCGTATTCCAGGCGCTGGGCGGCCGCATGGGCGGCCAGCTCCACGCCTTGGCCCTGCAAACATCCGTGCCCGATCAGGAGTCAGCATGACCGAAACATCCATCAACGCCCGCATCCAGCACGACATCGCCGCCAACAAAGTGATGCTCTACATGAAGGGTACCGCCCAGTTCCCGCAATGCGGGTTCTCCGCCCGCGTGGTGCAGATCCTGAACCATCTGAGCGTGCCGTTCACCACCGCCAACGTGCTCGAGGACCCGGCCCTGCGCGACGGCATCAAAGCGTTCTCCAGTTGGCCGACCATCCCGCAGCTCTACGTCGCCGGCGAGTTCATCGGCGGCTGCGACATCGTCACCGAAATGTTCCAGTCCGGCGAGCTGGAGACATTGTTGCGGGAAAAGGTCGCTGCCTGAGCAGCACAGGCAAGGAAGGTCTTCTTTTTTGAAAAAAAGAAGCAAAAAAACGTTTGCTCTTGCGCTGTGAGCGCCTCGCGCGGCCTACTGCACCTGTGCGTTGTCGTAACACACTCACCTAGGGGGCAGTGCCGCCTTTGGCACCGCACCGCATCGGCCGCGCCACGAAACGCATCAGCCGATGCCGGCACAGCAGAAAATGTTTTTTACTTCTTCTTTTCAAAAAAGAAGAACTTTCTTCTGATACGCAATTAGTCTGGCGTCGCACGCAAAAAATGGATAATTTGCACTGGGGACGCATTTTGGGACGCCACCGCTAGCCTGCGGCGCGCGCGCATGTGTGCCCGTGGGGCTTTCCATCATGCGATCCATTTTCTCAAATCGTTTTTTTCTGTCGGCCACGGTCGCGCTGCCACTGGCGGCCGCTGCCGCGCCGCCGGCTGGGGCCGCGGACACCGCCCCGTTGAAAATGCACCGCGCGCCGCATGCGCCGGTTCCCAGCACGCTGCCGCCGCCGCATCTGGTGGGCACGCCGGCCACCCGCCTGCAGCGCACCTATGGCGGCACGCCGATCGATGTCACCACCTACCATTACGATCTGAACCGCACCGGCTGGAACCCCACCGAGACGGACCTGACGCCCGCCAGCGTGCAATCGAGCAATTTCGGCCTGTTGAAAACTCTGAACGTGGACGGCAACGTGCTGGCGCAACCGCTGCTGGTATCCGGCTTCGTGATGCCAGACAGCAGCACGCACGATATTCTGATCATCGCCACCGGGCATGACACGGTCTACGCGTTCGATGCACAAACCTACACAATCCTGTGGCAGCGCAGCCTGGGCACCTCACAGAACAGCAACGATGTGGGGTGCGGCGATGTCATTCCGGAATATGGCATTTCCAGCACGCCGGTGATCGTGCGCTCTGCGGCGAATGCCGCGACGCTGTACGTCGTTGCGGCAACCGAATCGCCCCAATATAATTTCGTCACGAAGTTGCATGCGCTGAACCTGGCCACCGGCGCCGACCTGGTCAGCGACGCAAAGGTGGCGCCCACGGCGAAGCTCAGCGATGGCTCGACCGTCAGTTTCGATCCGCAAAATCAATGGAATCGCGCGAGCCTGGCCTATAATAACGGCTCGCTTTATATCGGCATCGGCTCGCACTGCGACAATAATTCCGGCGGCATCACCGGCTGGCTGTTGCGCTACAATACCAGCCTGAAGTTGGAACGCGCCTTCCATACCGTGTTGACGCCGGGGGGCACCGAACTTGCCAGCATCTGGATGACCGGTTTCGCGCCGGCGATCGACCCGAGCGGCAACGTCTTCGTGGTCACCGGCAACGGTGACTTCGCCCAGGGCCAGAAGGATTACGGCGAGAGCGTGCTGAAACTAACCTCCACGCTGGCGAGTGTGCCAACCTATTTCACGCCGGCGGACTACGTGAACTTCAACAATAATGACGAGGATTTCGGTTCCGGCGGTGTCATGCTGCTGCCACCGGTCAGCGGACAGGCGGCCCCGCCATTGGCGGTCGCGATGGGCAAATCCGGCGTGCTGTATTTGCTCGACAAGGATAAATTGGGCGGCGAGCACGGCAACGATACCGGCGCGCTGCAATCCCAGAATGCCGGCAGCAACGGATTATGGGGCGGCCCGGCCTATTACAATGGCCCGTCCGGCCCAACCGTGTTTACCCAGACCGGCGGCGACGCGCTGCGCGGCTGGTCCGTCGCCACCGGCAGCAAGCCGTCGCTCACCAACACGATCAGCGGTAGCGACGGCGCCGGCTATGGCGGTTCATTGCCGATCATATCATCCAACGGCGCCACCGCCGGCACCGGCATCGTTTGGCTCATCAACCGCGGCACCAGCCCGTTCTTCATCGAGGCCTACGATGCGGTGCAACTCGGCAATCCGATTTTCACCGCGAACATCGGCGTATGGTCGAACGCCAATCAGGGCAACGCCTTCCTGACGCCGATGGAGGCCAACGGCCGGGTCTATGCGCCGGGCTACCAGGTGGTTCAGGTCTATGGCCTAACCCCCTGATATCCGGCCATGGCCGGACGGCGTGGCTGTAGGGTGGGGTTTCAGCCTACCGGCTTCGCGCGCCGCATCCCCGGGCCTGTGGCCGTGCAAGGACGTATTAACCCCGCGCTGGCACTATCTCCCGGCAAAATTGCACAGGAGCCTCGCCATGACCGCCATCAGTTCCGCTGTTTCGTCCGTATCCGCGCCGGCGGCTTCGGCACCCTCCAGGCCGCCGGTCGCCCAAAAAACGGACAGCGACGGTGATCACGACAACAGCCCGGCCGGGGAGACGTCGGACTCCAAATCGGGCCGGGCGCTGAACGTCCTCGCCTGATCCTGGCCATAGGCCGGCGGCGCCTTGCAGCCCTGTCCCAATCGGACACCGCGGCGCGGGGTTCGTCGCCGGCCCACCCAGGGCAATCGGAAGAAGTTGGCTCCGCGCAAGCTGAAGCAGTCCGCGTCGGGTGGCGAGAGCGCAAAAGCAAAAGTTTTTTGGCTCTTTTTTTCAAAAAAGAACATGTCTTCCTGTCTGCCTACGCCTCCGCGCCGGTCAGCGGCCGGGGCGCGGCTTTCAATTCCTCCCATTCCGCATCGGTAAAAACCCGGCTGCGCGTGAGGAAGCGCATGCCCTCGGGCGATTCGAGCGAGAAGCCGCCGCCGCGGCCGGGGACGACGTCGATGGTGAGTTGGGTGTGGGCCCAATATTCGAACTGCGCGGCGCCGATATAGACGGGGCAGTTTTCAATCGTGCCGAGCAGGATGTCCTGCGCGCCGACGCGAAATTCGCCGAGCGGGTAGCACATCGGCGAACTGCCGTCGCAGCAGCCGCCGGACTGGTGGAACAGCAGGTCGCCGTGGAGGGCGCGGAGTTTCGCGATCAGGGCGGCAGCTTGCGGGGTGACGAGGACGCGGGGGACCATGAGGTTTACCGGTTGGCTTGTCGGAGAGGCCCTCATGCCGACCCTCTCCCGTAAGCACGGGAGAGGGGGCGATGTAGTGGCCTTCGTGACTTAGAAGAAGCCGAGCGATTTAGGGCTGTAGCTGACCAGCATGTTCTTGGTTTGCTGGTAGTGGTCGAGCATCATTTTGTGGTTCTCGCGGCCGATGCCCGACTGTTTGTAGCCGCCGAACGCCGCGTGCGCCGGGTAGGCGTGGTAGCAGTTGGTCCAGACGCGGCCGGCCTGGATGGCGCGACCGAAACGGTAGGCGCGCGTGCCGTCGCGCGTCCAGACGCCGGCGCCGAGGCCGTAGAGCGAATCGTTGGCGATGGCGAGTGCGTCCGCGTCATCCTTGAAGCTGGTGACGGACAGGACCGGGCCGAAGATTTCTTCCTGGAACACGCGCATCTTATTATGGCCCTCGAGCACCGTGGGCGTCACGTAGTAGCCGCCTTCGAGCTCGCCGCCGAGATTGGCGCGCCCGCCGCCAGTGAGCACTTTCGCACCCTCCGCCTTGCCGATGTCGATATAGGACAGGATTTTCTCGAGCTGGTCGTTGCTGGCCTGCGCGCCGATCATGGTGGCGCTATCGAGAGGGTCGCCCTGTTTGATCGCCTGGACGCGCTTCAGCGCGCGTTCCATGAAGCGGTCATAGATGCTTTCATGCACCAGCGCGCGGCTTGGGCAGGTGCAGACCTCGCCCTGGTTCAGCGCGAACATGGTGAAGCCTTCGAGCGCCTTGTCGAAGAAATCATCGTCCTCACGCGCGACATCGGCGAAGAAGATGTTGGGCGACTTGCCGCCGAGCTCCAGCGTGACCGGAATGATGTTTTCCGACGCATATTGCATGATCAGGCGGCCGGTGGTGGTCTCGCCGGTGAAGGCGATCTTGGCGATGCGCTTGTTCTGCGCGAGCGGCTTGCCGGCTTCGACGCCGAAGCCGGTGACGACGTTCAGCACGCCGGCGGGCAGCAGGTCGCCGATGGCTTCCATCAGCGCCATGATGGCGAGCGGGGTCTGCTCGGCCGGTTTCAGCACCACACAATTGCCGGCGGCCAGCGCCGGCGCCAGCTTCCATACCGCCATCAGCAGCGGGAAGTTCCACGGAATGATCTGGCCGACCACGCCGAGCGGCTCGTGGAAATGATACGCGACCGTGTCGTGGTCGATTTCGCTGATGCCGCCTTCCTGCGCGCGCAGGCAGCCGGCGAAATAGCGGAAATGATCGACCGCGAGCGGCAGGTCGGCGGCGGTGGTTTCGCGGATCGGCTTGCCGTTGTCGATCGTCTCGACTGTGGCGAGCAGCGACAGTTTTTCCTCGATACGGTCGGCGATGCGATTGAGGATCAGCGCGCGCTGGGCGGCCGACGTGGTGCCCCAGGCTTCGCGCGCCTTGTGCGCGGCGTCGAGCGCCAGCTCGATATCCTCGGACGTCGAACGCGCGTGGGTGCTGACGACGCGGCCGTTGATCGGCGAGAGATTGTCGAAGGTCTGGCCGCGCACGGCGGGCACCCATTTGCCGCCGATGTAATTGTCGTAGTGCGAGCGCAGCGCGATCTGCGCGGCAACGTCCTTGAGGGCTTTCTCGACCATGGAAGTCTCCTTGTTATTATGAAGGAAGTATGTTATTTTTTGAAAAAAAGAACCAAAAAACTTTTGCTCGTTTGGCTCCGCGCACGTCCACTCAGCTATGCGCCTGGTGACGAAGGCGCCGGAGCAAAAGTTTTTTGCTTTCTTTTTTTCAAAAAAGAAGGCCTTCCTTTTTTAAGGCAAGTGATCGCGCAACGGTACCGTAGATTTGAGCGCAGCATCATACGTCAAAGGCGTGGTACCGGCCGGGTAGCCGTTCTGCTGCAACAGAAACGCCATGATCTGCACGTAGTCATCATGCGCCAGAGTGCCGGGCTGGGCGGCCGGCATATTCGTCGCGACCACACGGAAGACGTCACCGACCGTGTAGGCTGCTTTCTCGGTGGCGAAATGCTTGCCTTTCAGTCCGGGACCGTACCGGCCTTGCAGCTGGTCGCCATGGCACTGGGCGCAGTTGGCGCTGTATTGGGACATGCCGTCATCTGCCTGCGCCTGCGTGTAGAGCGCGGGTAATGTAGCCGCCGGGCTGCCGGTGACCGCGGCGACACTCATTGTCGGCACTGCCATTTGCCAGGCGGCAGTTTGGACGAACGGAATGTCGGCATGCCGCGCCGGCTTGGCGGCAGTGCCGTCAGGCAATGCGCCGGCGGCTTTCAAGGACGCGACGGCGCGGTCGAATTCAGCCGCCGCCCGGGCGCCGGCTGGACCGTACAGTGCGACGATGTTCCAGCGCGCATGCGGCTCCTGCAGCAGGCGGTAATCCAGGCGCGCGCCGGGGTGGCCGGCGATGAATTGCTGCAGCGTGGCCTGCCATAACATGGCGGCTTTCACATGGCCGTCGAGCAGGCTTTGCAACGTTTCTTTGTCGGTGCGCTCGATATCGGCCTGCACGTTCGGGTGATCGGCGAAAAACAGGTTTGGCGCGGTCATATACGTGACCGCGACGTCGGAGCCCGGCGGCAGATCGGCGAGGCCGCGCGCAACCGCGGGCCTGGTGACGACCAGAACGAATCCGGTCTGATCGTACGGCGCGGTTGCTTGCATGTCGCCCGGCAGCGCCCCATGCGTCACGTCGAGCGGGAAGCCGAGCACGAGGTCGCATTTGCCGGCCACCAGCTTGGCGAATTGCCGCGCGTTGAGGCCCTCATCGTCGCCACTGCCGTCGAAATGATACACTGACAGTTCTGCCGCTTCCTGGCGGGCGACCGCCTCCGCGACATGCTGGTCGCGGGCTTGCGTCGGGCTCGCGCTGTCGATGCAGACGGACAGCGTCTTCGCGCCGGCGGCGCCGTGCATCGAAAGCACGGCGCCGACCGCCACAGAAAAAAGCAGTTCTTTTTTGAAAAAAAGAACCAAAAAACTTCTGCTCAGTTTGTTAGAGGGCGAAGACATAGAGATGTCCACCTACCGGAATATTCGCCACCTTCGGGTCCTTGGCCATGTCGCCGCCCCAGATCGGTGAGGCGCCGCCCCAGCCGGCCCAGATGCCAACATATTGCTTGCCGCCGACCGTCCAGGTGCTCGGCACGCCGATAATGCCGGAACTCAGTTGCGGGCTTTTCCACTTCACGTCGCCGCTCTTGGCGTCGAACGCGTAGAGATGGCCGTCGGCGCTGCCGGAAAATACCAGGCCGCCGGCGGTGGCCAGCATGCCGTCATTCCACGGCAGCTCCGACTTGAAGCGCCAGGTCTGCTTGCCTGTGTTGAGATCGATCGCCTGCACCTCACCCCAGATGTCCGGGAAGGCCGGGTCGCGCATGACGTTGAACGATTCGCCCAGAAACGGCAGGCCGGCTTTGTAGCTGACGGCACCACCCTTGATTTTCATGCAGGTATGCATGGTCGGCACGTAGGCGAAATGGGTTTGCGGGTCCACGGCGATCGGCCACCAGTTCTTGCCGCCCAGAAAGCTCGGGCAGGTGAACACTTCCTTGTCCGGCGTCGGGCGAAGCGCCGCGTCGGTCACCGGCTTGCCGTTCTCGAACCCTTTCACCGACGTCGCGGTGGCGAATTTCTCGGCGTAGATCAGCTTTCCGTGGATGCGGTCGATGGCGTAGAACCAGCCGTTGCGGCTGGCCGACACGATCGCCTTGTAGGATTTGCCCTGGTAATCGATGTCGGTCAGCACCGTTTCGTTGGTGCCGTCATAGTCCCACGTGTCGTTCGGGGTGTATTGATAGCTCCATTTGATCGCGCCGGTGTCCGGATTCATCGCAATGACGGAGTCGGTGTAGAGGTTGGTGCCGGACCGCAACGTCGCCAGCCACGGGCCGGGATTGCCGACGCCCCAGAACAGGGTTTGCGTGTCGGCATCATAGCTGCCGGTGAGCCACGCACCGCCGCCGCCGGTTTTGTAGGCGCCCTTGGGCCAGGTTTTGCCGCCAGGCTCGTTCGGTGCCGGAATGGTGAAGCGCTTCCACACCTGCTTGCCGGTGTCGGCATCCAGCGCCACCACGGACCCGCGCGCGCCATATTCGCCGCCCGACAGGCCGACGATCACTTTGCCCTTGAGCACCAGCGGCGCCAGCGTCATCGCCTCGCCGAGATCCGCCTGGTCGATCTGGTTCTTCCAGACCACCTTGCCGGTGACGGCGTCCAGCGCGACGACGTAATTGTCGAGCGTCGCCATATAGACATTGTTGCCGTACAGCGCGACGCCGCGATTGACCACGTCGCAGCACACCGTCTTCAGCCCGACATCCGACAGATCATGCTGGTAGCTCCACAGCAGTTTGCCGGTGCTGGCGCGGAAGGCCAGCAACTCGTCCTTCGGTGTCGTAATGAACATCGTGTCGCCATTCACCACCGGCGGCGATTCATGGCCCTGCTCGTAGCTGCTCTTGTAATCCCATGCCTGTTTCAGTTGCGCGACGTTGCCCGCATTGATGCGGTCGAGCGCCGAATAGCCGGAGCTGGTGTAATCATGCCGGTACATCAGCCAGCCATCGTCGGTCGCGGCGGCTTGCAGGCGCGCATCGGTGACCGGGCGGTATTTCACCGGGTCCAGCCCCCCTGCCCGCGCCGGCAGCGCGGCCAGGCAGCTCAGGGCGAGCCACAGACGCCAGGATGAACCCGCCGGATTGGGCCGGGTGCGCACGCCACTCTTGGTGTGGTCGGACATTATGTTTCCTCCGCAAGCAAAGTTTACATCTTGGGCGGCGCTTGGACACCGCCGACTTGGTCACGCGCAGGGCGCAGCGTAAGGGGCAGCCATGCTGTTCGTGAAGAAACCCTGCGCCGGCGCGCGAGCCATGCGCAACCGGGGGGCTGCGGTGCGACTGGCGCACCTGTCGCAATTGTGCGACATGTCCGTGGATGATGTGTCGAACGGGGCGCGCTACCGATCCATAACCACGCTAGCGTCCCGGCACGTAGGAAACGAACCAAAAGGACAAGAAGATGCAGCACGCGGACCGCGTGAACGCCATCGTCCGGGATCCGTCAGCGAGCGCGCGCTCCAGCGTATATGCGTCCTGGAGTCGGTCGCTGACCCGCTACGGGCTGGACCCGCAGGACACCAGGCCGCCGCTCATGCTGACCGAGCGCGAATTACGCGAGGCGCGGCAAAAGGTTGAGGCGCTGCTGGTGTCCGCGTCGGGCACGCTGGACCGGCTGTTTCAAGCGGTCGGCAACACCGGCTGCTGCGTGCTGCTGACGGACCGGCATGGCGTGCCGGTGGAGCGCCGGGGTGTCGGCGCGGATGACGACATTTTCTTTCGCTGGGGCCTGTGGACCGGCGCGGTGTGGAGCGAGGCCCGCGAGGGCACCAATGGCATCGGCACCTGCCTGGCGGAGGAGCGGGCGCTGACGATCCATCGCGATCAGCATTTCCACGCCCGCAATACCGGGCTGAGCTGCACCGTGGCGCCGATCTACGATCACGAAGGGCAGATCGCCGCGGCGCTGGATGTGTCGTCCTGCCGGGCCGATCTGACCGCCGATTTCGTCGGCCTGATCGCCGCCGCGGTGGTGGACGCGGCGCGCCGGATCGAGGCGCGGCATTTCCGCGGCGCGTTTCCCGGCGCGCGCATCATGCTGGCGCCCGATACCGACTGGGGCGCCGGCGCGCTGCTGGCGGTCGACCATGATGACCTGATCGTCGGCGCCACCCATGCCGCGCGGACGGCCTGCGGGATTACCGATGCGCGGCTGGCTGCCTGCCTGCCGGCGGCGGACATCCTGAGCGTCGAGGGCGACGCCGGCGAGGACCTGGCATTGGCCGAGCGCGGCGTGGTGCAGCGGGCGCTGGCGCGGTCGCACGGCAATGTGTCGGAGGCGGCGCGCGCGCTGGGGATCAGCCGGGCGACGTTGCATCGGAAGATGCATCGGCTGCAGCTGGTGCGGAAACATTAGAAGGGAAGTGTTCTTTTTTGAAAAAAAGAACCAAAAAACTTTTGCCCGTTGGCATACGCGGCCCATTTCGGGGTTGGCCGCCTGTGCCAAGTGGCAAAAGTTTTTTGGTTCTTTTTTTCAAGAAAGAACACTTCCTTCCTTTTAAGGAACATCCATGTCACGCGTATTGATTGCCGACGACCACCCCCTGTTCCGCGATGCCATCCGCGGCGTGGTGGCGCAGGTTTTCGCCGACGCGGGATGGGCATTTTCCTGTGTGGAGGCAGCCACCGTCGGCGAGGTGATGCGTATCGCCGACCAGGAAGACGAGCTCGACGTGCTGCTGCTGGATCTTTACATGCCGGGCGCGCACGGGCTCTCGCAACTGGTGGCGCTGCGCAGCAAATTGCCGTCCACGCCGATCATCGTGCTGTCGTCGATCTCCGATCCGGAAACCGTGAAGCAATGCATCACGTGTGGGGCGGCCGGCTTCGTGCCGAAATCATCCTCGAAGGAAATCATCGCCGTCGCGCTGAAAACCGTGTTCGACGGCGGGGTTTATATTCCGGAATCGATCGCGCCGAACCACGAAGTGGCGCCCTTGCAGCCGGTGGTGCGGCGGCATCATGCGGACGATCAGGATAGCGGGCCGCTGACCGGGCGCCAGGTCGCGGTGCTGGAACTCGTGGCGAGCGGCAAATCGAACAAGCAGATCGCGTGGGAATTATCGATTAGCGAAACAACCGTCAAGGCGCACATGACCGCGATCCTGCGCAAGCTGGGCGTCACCAGCCGCGCGCAGGCGATCGTGCTGTTCCAACGCCAGCTACTGCCGCCCAGTTTGCCGAACTAAAAAAAAGAAGGCGGGGGGCTCTGCCCCCTCGACCCAAGCTGGGGACTTGTCCGTCGTGCGAATGCACGCCGGGCGTGACGGGCGAATGCACGCTGGGCGTGACTTGCGAATGCACGCTGGGCGTGACGTGCGAATGCACGCCGGGCGTGACGTGCGAATGCACGATGGGCGTCACGTGCGAATGCACGCCGGGCGTGACGGGCGAATGCACGCCGGGCGTGACGCGGGGGTCGAGGGGGCAGAGCCCCCCGCCCTCTTTTTTCATTCGGCGTGGCGGCGCGACCATGGACCAAAGTAGGGGCGTCGGATGGGTCGATTTTGTGCGGCCGTTTCGCTAGGATTCGCCACGCGTGCGCGTCCGCGGGCGGGGACTTGACATGTTCCCTTGCCGCGGGCGTGGTTGCGTCAATCGGGCCGCGGCAAAGCTGGCCTCGTAAGGGGGAAACATGATCCGGACACGCACTTTGTTGCTGGCGGCGACGTCGGCGCTGGTGTTGGCAGCGGCCCAGGCGCGCGCCGACGACTACACCGACCTGCTGGACATTCTGAAAGCAAAAGGAAGCCTGACCCAGGCCGAATATCGCGCGCTGCTCGCCAAGCATCTGCGCAACACGCGCCACCATGGCGGCGCCATGCAGGAAAGCGGTGCCGCCGAGGCAAACGATAGCGCGCGCATGGCGGCCCAAGCTGCGGCATCCGCGGCCGCGGCCCAGGCCGCGGCGGCCCAGATGCACGACGAAATGACGAAGACCGAGGCGATGATCGCCGCCCCGGATATCGTGCACGCCATGCCGTACAAACCGGGCGCCGGGCTAACCATCAAGGTCGGCGATGTCGACTTGAATGTTTCCGGCATCGTCAATGCGTTCTATACGTATTCGGACGGTGGCACCGCCGGACCCACGCATGCGGTTTCGGGCGGCTTGACCGAGGCGAGCGGCTTCGATTCGTCATCGGTACGTAACGGCCTGCTGCCGGGCGCGCTGATCATTTCGGCGTCCACGCAACAGGACGGCATCGACCTCACGGCGGTGTTTGGCATGTATCCCGGCATCAACAGCAGCGCGGTCGGTTCGTTGAACGCCAATAATGGCGGCAATGCCACCGCACTCGGCACCGCCGGCGTCGATTTCCGTAAAACCTATATCACCGCGGGCACGCCGACTTTCGGCACGCTCAAGCTCGGCCGCGATATCGGCCTGTTCGGGCAGGACGCGATCCTGAACGACCAGACGCTGCTCGGCGTGGGTGCCACCGGCGGCAATGCCGATCCGGGCAACACGTCGCTCGGGCGCATCGGCTACGGCTATATCTATACCGATTTCATGCCGCAGATCACGTACATCACCCCCACCTTCGCCGGCTTCCAGGCCAGCATCGGCATCTTCCAGCCGCTGAACGGCGCGAATGTTTTTACTGGCGATCTGTCCGAGGAATCGACGCAGCATAGCGCGCCAATGTTCCAAGGCCGGTTGACATACGACTACAAGGCGGATGCCTGGACCGCACATGCCTGGGCCGGCTTCGTCGAGCAGGAGCTCGATGACATTACAGTGCCGGGCAGCACCACGGTGAAAAACAAGAGCGGAATCGGCGGCGAGGCCGGCCTGGCACTCACCTTCGGCCCGGTCGGCGTGACCGGCTATTACTACCGCGCCAGCGGCGTCGGCACGACCGGCCTGTTCTTCGACAGCATCGCGCTCAATGGCGAATTGCGCGACTCCGAGGGCGGTTACATCCAGGCCTATGTAAAACCGACCGACAAACTGAAAATCATCGGCAGCTATGGTGTCAGCTCACTCTACCTGGCGTCCGGCGAGGCAGCCTATGACAGCTACTCGTATTTCAACGATGCGGGCCAGATCGTTACCGTCAACCCGACACAAGGGCTGGTGCGGCGTAACGAAAGCGAAACGGCAGGCGTGTATTATGCGTTTACACCCTGGCTGACCGGCGTCGGCGAATACACCCACGCCGAAAGCAAAAGCCACGGCCCCGACAACACCAGCGCCAACTCCGTCTCCCTCGGCGCTATTGTGTTTTACTGAAGGAAGGAAGGCGTGGGGCTCTGCCCCCTCGACCCAAGCTGGGGCCTGAGGCCCCAGACCCCCGTCACTTGGTTGGGGGATAAGCCGGGGGGCATGCGTACGGTCATTACAGTACGCGTGGCACCCCGCATATCCCCCGACCTAAAAAGATGGGGGTTTGGGGCTTCAGGCCCCAGCTTGGGTCGAGGGGGCAGAGCCCCCCGCCTTACTTACGATGCGAAACTCAAAGCGGACCAGTATCACTCCGTAAAACGCGCGGCGGAGGCGATGGCGCGTTTTAGGAAGGTTTGCAGGGCGGTATTGATGGAGGTTTGGTCGGTTGGGCTGGCCTCGATGTAGTCGTGGACGGGGTCGGAGGCGCAGGCTTGCAGGCTGCCCGCAAGTGAGGTGGCGCCGGTGCCTTCTACGAGGGCGCTGTCCGAGCTGACATAGTAATTATTCATCAGCGGGTAATAGGGTGTGAAGACGACATAGACGGCGTAGCCCATTGATTTGAACAATTGGCAGTCGGCCGCGCTCACGCCGGTTTGGTTGCGGTTGGCCGGGTCGTTCAGCCCGTCGGTGACCAGGAACAATACTTTCAGCGGTGACTCGGCAGAGGAACCATCGCCGGCCGCGGTCAGATATTGGGTGGCGAGCGACGTGAGCGTGGCGTGCATGTCGGTGTCGCCACCGTTGGCGCCTTGGTACGGCTGGATGCCGGTATCAAGCGTATTTGGCGCCGTCGGCGGCGCGCCGACCGCGGACATCGCGGCCGCCCAGTCGTTGCCCGCCTGGCAGGCCTGCGTGTTGACCGGCGTGAGGTTGAGCGGCGCGCACGGGCCACTGGGCGCGGGGTAGACCTGGTTGACGCTGGTGGCGAACCAATAGACGCCGACATGGAGATTATTGAGCGTGGTGATATTGTCCGCTTGCATGGCGGTGATGGTTTGGTTCACCGCGTTCTTGACCAGATCGAAACGGAGCGTGATGGCGCAACTGGATAATTGCGCGGGCGTGGGTGGCTGGCTGCCGTTCAAATTGGTCAGCGCGTAGCAGTTATTGACCTGCCCGATGGTGCTGCGCGCGAGGCCGTAATAATCGTAGCTGGCAGACAATTTGCCGGCATGTGCGGTATCGAAATGGCAGGCGAAGCCGCAGGGCGCGCCGGCGGTGTAGGTTTTGCCGGGATACAGGGACGCGATATTCGGGCAGGTCGGCGCCGTGCCGCCCACGAAGGGTGGCGCCGATGGTGCTGACGCATTGGCGATATAACGGAGCGGGTAGGCCTCCTCGTCATACGGGTCATTGGCGCCATGGTAGCCGGTGCCTGTATAGGTAGTGGTGCCCCAGCCCTGGTCCGCGTAGGTCAGGCCGGCGGGGGTGGGCGTCACGGCGGACGGCGAGCAAGGTGTCAGATACATCATTGCCGCAATGTCGCCGGGCGTGGCACCGATTTCCATCGATGGCGAATTATCCAGCAGGATTTCGACGTCGAGATAGGGGTTGGCGATGATTTCGGCCTTCGCCGTCACGCGGATCGGGTAGCGCACCATGCCGAGCATGCCGCCGAAGATCGACGTAACGTAGCCGGAATAGCTGACCGAGGCGATGGTGGTGGCGGCGACGCTGACATCGACCTGAACCTGGCCGGCAGCGATCTGGGCGGCATTCGCGGTGCCGTTGGCTTGCTGCACCTGCGCCATGAACCATTGCTGGCCGGCGCTTTGCCCCTCGCTCCGCGCGTTCGCATCGTTCTTCAGGTTGGCCGCACTGGCGATTTTGACCGCGTTCAGCGCGGCGCTGCTGGCGGCGAGCGAAATGGACGCGTAGCTCTGGTTCCAGAAACCGTAATCGACCGCCAGCCCGACCAGGCCGGTGATCGGCACGGCTGTCAGCGCGAACATGAGCGCGACCGTGCTTCTGCACGCGCGCCATAGTCTGGTGACTTCCATGCCGGTCATGTGCCGTTGCCGCAGGCATGGCCGGTGGCCTGGCCGGCGCCGAAATTCTCATCCACGAACCCGGCGGACGCGGCGGTGATGTGCACCAGGCCCGAGCCGCCGAGGGGATTGGCGATGGCAAAAGACGGGATCAGCGTGCCGAGGAATGTCGGGCCAATATACCAGGCGTTGAGTTGCATCAATTGATACGCGGTGCCGGTGCAGATATCGCCACCCTGGGGCGCGCTGGCAGCGAGCAGGCCGCTGGTGCTCAGTGCGGTGAGTTCATTGATGCTACCGTTATAATAATCGCCGCCGGTGACCGGCTGTACGCTGACATAAATATTGTCGCAACTCAGCACGGTGGCGATCGCCGGGCAGACCGCCGAAGCGGCCAGTTGCGCGCTGGTTTCGCTGGCGGCGCCAACGGTGGCACCCACCTGCACGCTGCGCGCCGCGGTCTCCACTGCGCTGTCGAGCGCCGCCTGCACGAACAGGTCGTACCCCACCTCCATGGTGCCGAGCAGCAGGATGAAGAACGGCACCGCGATGATGCCGAGTTCGACGGCGACCGCGCCGCGCCGGTCGGGTTTTCTGGTGGTGGGCCGCATATCTCGCACCGCGTTGCACGGTGCGCAGATTGCGTCGGGGGGTGTTAATTTGCGGTGAAGAAGGCAGGAGGGCCGGCAACGCCGCCATCTAGGTCATTGCGACGGAGAGAGACGGGGTCGACGCTGTTTAGGCTACTCGGTGAAGCGGGCGGCGGCGGCCAGCGCGCGTTTGAGAAACTTTTGCAGTGCCACATTCACGGAATTACTGTCCGATGGGCTTGCCGCGATAAAATCGTTGGCCGGATCGGACGAGCAAGCCTTCATGTTATAGATCAGCGAATTGGAGCCGGTGCCCTCCGCGATCGGCTTGGTGTTGGTCAGATAGAATGGGTTCGTGAGCGGATAGTAGGGCGTGTAAAGCACATACACGGCATAGCCCATGTTCTTGAAGAGCTGGCAGTCGTCCGGGCTGATCGCGGCGCCGCTCACGCGCGATCCGCCAGCAGGCGTGTAGTCGGCCATGCCGTCGGTAACCAGGAACAGCACCTTCAGCGGTGACGCCTGCGACGATCCATCGCCGGACGGGGTCAAATAATTCGTCGCCAGGTTCGTGAGCGTCTGGTGAATGTTCGTATTACCGGATCCATTCTCGGCGGGGGTGATGACGCTGGCCTTGATCCCACTGTCCGCCTGATCCGGTATCGTCGGCGGTTGCGGCGGTAGGCCGACGTCGCTGAGCGCGGTAGGCCAGTCATTGCTTGCCTGGCAGGCCAGGGACTCACCGGTATTGGCCACCGGCGCGCAGCCTGACTGGGGTGAAGGGTACACCTGCGTTACGTCATTCGTGAAGGTGAAAACCCCTACGCGCAGATTATTGATGGCTAGATTGTCGGATTGCATCGTGCTGATGACCTGGTTCACGCCGGATTTAACCAGGTCGAAACGCAATGTGATCGCGCAGGCGGAAAGCTGTGCAGCCGTGAACGGCGCCGAAAGGCTGGAACACAACGTGCTGTTGGCGACGGTGCTCCGGGCAAGCCCGTAATAATCGCTGTTGGCGGAAAGCGCTGCGGAACTGGAGTGGCACGCGAACGCACAGGGCGCACCCGCGAGATAGGGTTGATTGCTGTAGGTCTTACCATTGAAAACAAATGGCTGCTGATTGCCGAGATTATTGCACGCCGGCCCACCGCTCGAGCTTTGAACAGCGAGCGTCGGCGGCGTGCCTGGAGTCAGTTCGCTGACGGGAATGCCGGCAGGGCCAATGATAGGGCAGGACTCCTCGCTGTATTGCGTTTGCGTGCCGTCATATCCGTTGCAGGAGTAGGCGCCGTTGAAGGTTTGGTCAGCTGTCGAATAACCACCCGTCATGAGAGGCGGCACTTGTTGAACAGCGCCGTAGATGTTGCACGGTGTCAGATACATCATTGCGGCGATGTCGCCGGGTGTCGCGCCGATCTGCATGGACGACGAGTCGTCGACCAGGATTTCAACGTTCAGGAAGGGCGACGCGATGATTTCCGCTTTCGCCGTGACGGCAAGCTGGTAGCCGGTAGAACCGAACAGGGCGCCAAAAATCGGCGGTACCGTGTCGGAATAGCTGACCGTCGCCGTGGTTGTGGCGGCAACGGTGACCGCAACCTTCACTTGATCGGTATGCGGGACCGGAAAATGGGCGGCGTTCTCGTTAGGCCCAAATTGCGAAATGAACCACTGCTTGCCGGCCGTCTGGCCCTCGATTTGCGCGTTCGGGTCGTTGTTCAGGTTGGCGGCGTTGGCGATTTTTACTGCGTTCAGCGCGGCGCTGCTCGCGGCGAGCGAGACGGAGGCGTAGGTTTGGTTCCAGATGCCGTAATCGATCGCCAGGCCAACCAGGCCAACCACCGGGATGGTTGAAATAGCAAACAGCAGTGCAACCGCACTCCTGCGTTCTTGCCGCAGCGCCGCGAAGGTCATTTTTGTTATGCCTGGATGCCTCGCTTTCGTCTTTGACTCATCATGCAGCAGATTGCAACGGCTTTACGGAACGGGCGTTCTGCTTTGGTCTACACTACTCCGTGAAGCGCGCCGGCGACTGTTCGGCGTTCTTTAGAAACCCGACCAGCGCGTTGTTCAGCGTGGTGCCGTCCGCAGCAGAGATGTAATACGTGCTGTTCGTGTTGGTGTCCGACGAGCACGCTTGCAACTGATAGCTGATGGATGTCGAACCCGTCTGCTCGACATACGACCGCATGTTAGAGCTGTAATAGAACGAATGTTGGACAGGATAGTACGGCGTATATACGACGTAGATTTGGTAGCCATACAGGTTCTTGAAATTGGCACAGGCCGATGATTGAAATGCCTGGCGCAGGCCATCGTTTGGGTCATCGTCGACCCCATCCGTGACCAGGAACAGAACCTTGCGCGGCGAGGCGGCTGAGCCACCGTTGCCGGCCTTGGTGACGTAGGTGTTATAGAGCGAGGCCATGTCCTCAGGGAACGCGGTATCGTCATTGTTGCCCGTGCGCTGGGCGATATGCGGTTGCATCCCAGTGTCGGCCACGGCGGGATATTGTGGTGGAGTGCCGACGAGGTTTTCGGCGGTCCCGAAGTCGGTCCCGGCCTCGCAACTCGCACTTCCCGGCGCACCGCAGGTTGTCGGGTCCGGGTAAATCTGTGTTACCGCCGTATTGAAGGTGTAGACGCCGACGCTGAGGTTCTTGAGCGTCGATACGGTATCCGTTGCCATCTGTTGAAGAACCATCTGCGTGGCATTCTTCACCAGATCGATACGCAATTGGATGCCATTGCGGCGGGCCAGGCCGAACAGATCTGCGGTGGTCTTGTTGTCCGAGCTCAGGGTATTGGTCCAATGGCACGCAAATGTGCAAGGCGGACCCGGCAGCGGGTAGTATGAAGTACCTTTATAATCCTTCGACGGGGCCGATGTGGCGGTCTGGCACGTCTCGTTAGGGGGCGCCATGAGAGAATAGGGAGAGCCGAAGGTCGGGAACGTGTCGGGCGTGGTCGGACCCGTGCTCGTGTACGCGACAGGATTGAACTGGTAGAGCGCGCTTGGCGCCGTAGCCGGACATGCCGGCAAGCCCGCTGCAAAACTTTGATTGTAGGTCTGGCCGTTGCCGCTGCACTGATAGGCCGTGTACTGGTCGCCCGATTGGGCGGTCCAGTAAGCCATAGGGTTCGATGTGACGTTTGTAATGGCTTGTTGCCATGTAGTGCCATTATTCACGTAGAACGCATTGGACGAATCGCATGCCGTCAGCGGCTCCAAAGTCGACATCGCGGACGGCGTGGCGGCAAGGTCCATCGAGGCCGAATTGTCCAGCATCAGAATGACTTCAAGATACGGCGCGGTCGCAATTTCGGATTCCGCGGTGACGGTGAGCGGATACTGCGCCATGCCGAAAATGGTGCCGAATATGGACGGCACGACGTCGCTGAAGGTGACGACCGCCGTTGTGGTCGCGCCAACGGTGACGGTCACCTTGACATTGTTGGTATGGAGCGTGTTGAAATGCGTGGCGTTGTCGCTCGGCCCGACCTGCGAAATGAACCATTGCTTGCCGGCGGTCTGCCCTTCGGTCTTTGCGTTCGCATCGTTATTCAGGTTCGCGCTCGCGGCAATTTTCACCGCGTTCAGCGCGGCGCTGCTCGCGGCCAGCGAAATGGAGGCGTAGGTCTGGTTCCAGATGCCGTAATCGATCGCCAGGCCCACCAAGCCGAGAATCGGAATGGCAGAAATAGCAAACAAGAGCGCCACCGCGCTCTTGCGTTCCTGCCTAAGCCTGGCGAGAGACATCACATTATTCCTTCTTGCCTTAAATTCATCGCGGGACGTCATGTCCCTGGTAACGGGATCAGCGTGCAGACTTCGGGGTTCGTGGTCCCATCATCAGCGCCGGTGCCGGTATAGATAATTTCCTGCGTCAGCCCGCCGGTCGGAACCGGCATGGTGGCGGACGCCCACAAGGTAAAACCAGTCTTTGAAAGCAGCGAATAAAGCGGAAAACTTGGTATGAAGACGTATTGGACGTCGGCCACGACCTGCGGCGTCATGGTCAGCGCAACCTGCGCGCCGTCCATGTCCGGGTTCACCATCACCTGCAATTCGTTGCTGGCGTCCGGGAACGCGCTGACCGATGTCAGCGGACTATCGGTGGAGCCGCCGGGGTTGCACTTGCGCAACATGCTGCTGGTGAACGGCAGCAAGCTGGAGCCGCCCTCGGTCAGGTAGGCGCTCCATAACGTGTAAGGCTGCTGGATGCCGCCGTTGGTCAGCGCGTAGCCGGTCGTGCTGCAGGTCGCGGCCGACGGCACCGCCGTCGTGCAGAACGGCAAATACACAACTTCGGACAGCGTGACGCCGAACTTGCCGGGGAAACTGCCGGTGCCGTTACCGAGATTGAGGCCGGGCACCTCGGCATAGATGGTCGACATGGCGTTGTTCATCTGCGCCATGGTCAACTGCGAGTTGTTGTTGGCGGCGATTTTTTCCGCGGCTTCGGCGATGGCTTCCGCGGCGTTGTTGATCTGCTGCCAAATCAGCAGCGCGCGCGCCAGGTCGTACGTGGCCAAGGTCAGCGTAATCAGGATCGGCGCCACCAGCGCGAATTCCATCGCGGCCACGGACCGCGGTTCGGCCAGCGCGGACGCGATCGCCTTGCGGTGGCTCGGGAAAAAATGACCGCGCTTGCGCGGCAGGCCGGTCAGCATCGGCGCAGCCCCATGACCTGCACGGCGAAAGGCACCGCGGTCATGTGCCGTTCCCGCAGGCGTTGCCGCTGGTCTGGCCGCCGCTGAAATCCTCGTTAACGAAACCGGCCGACGACGCGGTGATATGTACCCGGCCCGACCCGACCGGATTGCTCATGGAGAAAGACGGCACCAGCGTGCCCAGGAAGGTCGGGCCGACATACCAGGCATTGAGCTGCATCAACTGGTAGCCGGCGCCGGTGCAGATATCGCCGCCGCCGGTGGCGTTCGCGGCGACGATGTTGCTCGGCGCCAGCGCGGTCAGTTCGTTGATGCTGCCATTGTAATAGTCGCCGGTCGTGACCGGCTGCACGCTCACGTAAATCGAGTTGCAATTCAGGATGGAGTGAACGGCCGGGCACACCGCCGCGGCGACGATTTGCGAATTCGTCATATTGGCGGAACCGACCGTGGTGCCGACCTGGATGCTGCGAGCCGCGGTCTCCACGGCACTGTCCAACGCCGCCTGGACGAACAGGTCATACCCGATCTCCATCACGCCAAGCAGCAGGATGAAGAACGGTATCGCGAGGATGGCGAATTCCATGGAGACGGCGCCGTCCCGGTGCCGTCGCCACGCGCGCGCCGGCCGCACCGGGCGGGGCAATTCGTGGTTCATCGGCACAGTATAACGCATTGCAGGCACCGTCCCGAGCTATCCAAGATTAACGACACAGCGGCTCATAAATGGGATATTTCCTTACATCAAGCGTTAACTGTCACTCGGTTTACGGCGTTACCATCACGACATCGTGTGCATCATAAGTGCATTTCGCCGGAATCATACAAGAAAAACAGCAAAGACGGGAATAACGGCGTGAAATAGGGCCGCAGCAGGCGTTTGGCAGCGTGGGGCGCTCGGCAATAAGCTCGCTTTATCTATTTTTTGAGTTACCTGTCGTGGCGTGACGCCGGCGGCGAGATGGCGCATGTTCCCCTGGGTTGCTTCGCAAGCGCTCGCAATGACTGCCCTGGCGGGACGGGTCACGCGAATGCGGGCTACGCAAGACAGGGGTCGAAGGGGGCAAAGCCCCCGCCTTCGTCAGCCGGCGGCCTCCGGCACCAGCACGGTGCCGGTTTTTACGCGGTGGTCGGTCAGGTCCGCGTCCGTCAGTCGGCGCCAGGCGCCGCCGGACAGGATCTCGCTGGGGCGGAACCGCGCCTTGTAGGCCATCTTGCGGCTCTCCGGCACCCAGTAGCCGAGATAGACATAAGGTAGGCCCAGCGCGCGGGCGCGCTCAACCAGCCACAATATCGTCAGCGTGCCCAGCGACTGGTCGTGCAGCTCGGGGGCGAAGAAGCTGTAGACCGCCGACATGCCGTCGCCGAGGCGATCGGCCAGGCAGGCACCGACGAGTTTGTCATCCGCGTCGCGGAACTCGATCATCAGCGTCTCGATCGGCGTGTCCTCAACCATGGCGCGGTAGTCGTAGAAGCTCATGCCGGCCATATCGCCGTCGCCATGGCGGGCGAGCTGGTAGCGCTGGAACAGCGCGAATTGCTCGGCCGTGGCGCGGGCCGGCACTTCGAACCCGTCGACGCCGGCATTGGCGCGCAGGATGCGGCGCTGGCCACGGTCCGGCTTGAACGCAGCCACGTCGATGCGGATCGGCACGCAGGCCGAACAGGCGGGGCACACCGGCGCGTAGGCGATGTTATGGCTGCGGCGGAAGCCGGCGCGGGACAGGCGGTCATGCAGCGCGTCGGCGTCCGGCCCGGTGATTTCGGTGACCACCTTCCGCTCGATGCGGCCGGGAAGGTAGGGACAGGGGAGCGGCGCCGTGGTGTAGAAAAATTGCGGCCGGCGCGGCGGCTTGTAGGTCATGGGCGGAAGGAGCCCCCCGCCATGGTCCAGATCGAGGGTGCGGCCAGCGGCACCGCGGCGGCACGGGCCACCGTGAGGCCGGAGAAAATGTCGTGCAGGCAGCGGGCGCGGCGGGTGAAGAACGCGGCGATCAGCAGCAGGCCGCCGACCCACATGGTGGCGGCATAGAGCACGGCATAGAGGCAGGCCTGGGCCGGTTCAGGACGGCCGAGATCCTCGTCGCGAACCACGCGCAGGCCAACCAGCGCCTGGCCCGGCGTGGCCTGGCCCGGCGAGGCGACGAACAGCACGATGTAGGCGAGCGGCACGACCCAAAGGCCGCCGGCGAGGAACCAGCCCAGGCCGAGCGTGAGAAAGCCGAGCACCCACAGCACGATATGCAGCGCGGCCAGCACCACGCCCATCAGCACCGCATCGACGAACCACGCGATCACGCGGCGCCCGACCACGCCTTCGGTAAGTGCCACGTCACTGACGAAACCGCTCATGCTGGGAGTGTGATCATGGTGCCGGGTCGGTGCAAGCGTCGCGTTGCAGCAAGAGACGAAAGCACTTATTTTTTGAAAAAAAGAAGCAAAAAACTTTTGCTCTTTGGCCTACGCGGCCACCTTCAACGTGGGCCGCGTATGCCAACTGGCAAAAGTTTTTTGCTTCTTTTTTTCAAAAAAGAAGTGCTTTCTTCCTATTGCGTAAACCGCGCCGGCGCGTTGAGCGCCTGCTTGAGAAATTTCTGAAGCGCTGACGTCAATGTCGGCCCATCGGCCGCCGAGACATAATAAGTGCCGTTGCTGTCGCTGCCCTGCGACGCGCAGGCCTGCAACTGATAGCTGATCGATTGGCGGTCGGCACATAACAAAGAAAGGAAGCTCTTCTTTTTTGAAAAAAAGAAGCAAAAAACTTTTGCTCTTACGCTGTCATCAAATGACGCATATGCCTCCAGCTTGCGCGGAACCAAACGGCCAAAAGTTTTTGCTTCTTTTTTTCAAAAAAGAAGACCTTCTTTTCTACAAATGCAATAATGCCAGGCCATCATGCGGCCCCGCAACCAGCGTGAGCTGGCTCAGCGTCTGGGCGGTGCTGAAGGTCAGCGTTACGGTTTCGTTGTACGGGTCGGTGATGGTGACCTGGTCGCCGCTGACCGCGAGCGTGGCGGTCATGCCATTATCGTTGACGAACGCGAAGCCGTTCAGTTCGACCATGTCGCCGGTGGCGAAGCCGGAAAGCTTGCCCAGGAAACTATCGGGCGCGCCGAGATCCAGCACCGAATCGCCGGTGCCGAAGGTGATGGTGTTATGGATCGCACCACTGCCCAGCAGATCGAGCGTCGCGCCGTTCGACAGCGACAGCGCGCCGCTGCCGCTCAGCGGGCCGAGGAATTCCATCTCGCCATGGCTGATCACGATCTTGTCGTTATCAACCACGGCGGCGGCAATGATGTTGGTGGGGGTGCCGAAATTGGACGCGCCTTCGGCCTCCAGCACCCCGTTGACCACCAGCGTGCCGCTGAGCGTGTTGTTCGGGCCGCCGAGATCGGCGCCCGCGTCGATCGTGTAGACGCCGCCGGCGCCGATGGTGAGCGCAGGCCCGCTGGTGAGGGTAACCGAGCCGCTCTGTTCGGTAGTGCCGCTTAGCACCACGTCGGCGCCTTGCAGGATGCTGAAGCCCTGGCCGAGCACGGCCGGGCCGCTCGCGGTCAGCGTGCCGGGGCCGACGATGGCGCCGGACAGCAGTGAGGTGACGCCGGTGAGGTTCAGCGTGTCACCGCTCAATTGCAGCGTGCCGCCGTCCTGCGCCCAGCCATTTGCGAAGGTCAGGCTCGATTTAGCCAGCGTGACCTGCACTTCGCCGGTCTGCTCGGGGTTGTCCAGAATGACCTCGCCGACCGACAGCGACAGGCTGGAGGCAAAGGTAAAGGCGCCCGAAATATCGAGGGCGGCCGAGCCGGTGACCGATCCGCCCAGCGTGCCCACGCCATTCAGCGTCAAGGTGCCGGTTTCAACCGCCAGCGTCCCGTTGTTGGTCACATCGCTGTCGACGAAGCTGTTGTTCGCCCCGCTTGCCTTGACGAACGTGCCGCCGCTCGTGATGTCGATGTCGCCATTGAAGCCGAGGATCGAGGTGCTGCCGTTGAGCGACCAGGTCGTGTCGGCGCCCACCACCGCGGTGACGATGGCGCCGGTCTGCAGACCGAGGAAGGTGGTTCCGGTCTGGCTCACCGTGCCGTCGAAATCGAGCGCGATATTGCCCTCGAAATCGATGCCGTTGCCCAGATGCACGGTGCTCAGCGTGCCGCACAGCACCGTGCCGGTGCCCTTCACCAGACTGGTGCCGTAATCATTGTCGAACGATGCCAGGCCATTCAGCGTCAGCGTGTCGGCGCCGACACCGCTGCCGACGACAACCAATGTTCCGCCATTCTGATCGTAATCGCCATTATAGGTCAGGCCGGTGGTCAACGTCACGGCCGCACTTTCGGTCAGCAGCACGCGGCTGACCGCGAGGTCGAGATCGGCGCTCTTGCTGATCAGGAAACTGCCGGTGCTGAAGGCAGCGGTGCCGGCGCCGGCGAAGGTGCCGCCCAGCGTGCTGGTAACGCCGCTGCTGGGGCCGGCGAAGTCCAGCGTACCCACCGCGATATCGACGGTCGCGGTCGAAGCATTGGAGAACGCGGTCGAAATGGTGCTGGTGCCGCCGCTGGAGGCGCCGCCCACTTTGCTGATGGTGCCGGCATTCAGCAGCACGCCGCCGCCGGGGCCGGTGAGAATGGATGCGTTATCGGTAATGCGCAGGCTGCCGCCGGACAGCACGCTGATCGTGCCGCCGCCGGTGTTGCCGAGCAGCACCTCGCCAAGGACATTGTAGGTCGCACCCTTTTCGATATCCAGCAGCGCGCCGTTGTCGAGTTCCAGACCGTCGAAATGGCCGCCGCCATACCCCAGCACGTCGCCGCCACCGGTAATGGTGCCGTTCAGCGACGCCGCGCCGTTCAGCGTCAGCGTGGCGCTCTTGCCGGCGCTGATGCTGTTCAGGCTGATGGTGGTGTCTTGCGCCGCGGTAAAGTTATTGCCATATTTTAACGATTCATTGAACGCGGCGGTGCCGCCCAGCAGGGTGAATGCGCCGGCGTTCAGCGCGAACCCGGAATTCAGCGTCACGGTGCCGTTCTGGTCGTCCAGCTCCAGTTGGCCGTAGCCGTCGACCACGCTGCTGATCGTTCCGGTTGCCGCATCGACGAACACGCCGTTGGCAATGCTCAGCGTACCGCCGGTTTCGGTGAAGGTGCCGCCCTGCTGCGCCAGCGCGCCGCCGGTCAGCGACAGCAGGCCGCCGGTGATGTCGATCAGGCCGCCGAGCGTGCCATTGCCGTCTTCGGCGGTGAGGCTGACCTCGCCCGCACTGAGCTTCAGCCCGCCCTCGATCGCGTAGCCGCTGGTGACGCCGAGCGTGCCCGCGGTGACACTGAGCGTCGCGTTGCTGGTGACGAGACTGTCGAGGAACAGCGAGCCGGCATTATAGGTGACGGTCAGCGGATTGGCGGTATCGATGGTGACATCGTCGCCGGTCTGCGGCGCGACACCGGCCGACCAGTCACTGCCGGTTGACCATGTGCCGCTGCTCGTTCCGGTCCAGCTGATCGACGTCATTGCCAGTTCCTCGTTGGGCGTGTCCCGGTGTCGTGGGCCGGCGTGGGCGGCAGGATCCGGTTTCGCATGGGTTTGATCAGGAGTGGGTCAGGGTCACGAAGCCGGTCGTCGTCGACGTGCCGAGCGTGATGGACAATGTGTTCTGCGCCGAACTGAAGGTCAGCGTGCCGGTATCGCCGCTCGAGTCGGTGATCGTCAGCGCGGTATCGGCGTGGTTCCAGCTGGTGGTGAGGGTGCCCGCGGTGTTGAAGCCGCTCATTTCGATCAGGTCACCGGACGCGAAACCGGCGATATGCGCCAGGAAGTCGGCGTTCGTCAGATCGTTCAGTTCCAGCGTGCCGCCGCCGGACGCGAAGCCGACCGTGGTGGCGGCGGCGGCCGTGACGCCCTGGCCGAAATCGATCAATCCGCCGCCGCCGACGCTGAGCGAACCGGTTCCACTGACCGCCGAGAGCACCGACAAGGTGCCGAGACTGGCGATGATCTTGCCGGTATCCACGATCGCACCGGAGATCGACAGCGAACCGGAGTCGAGCGCGAGGGTGCCGGCGACGCTGACCGCGCCGGACATGGAGGCGGTGCCGGACTCGATCGTCAGACTGCCGCCGACGCTGACCGAACCCGCCGTGGACAACGTGCCGGTTTCGACGATCAGGGCGCCGGCGACGCCGAGCGAGCCAAAGATCGAGACCGTGCCGGTTTCGACCGTCAGGTTGCCGGTGACGCCGACCGGGCCGGAGAACGTGACGGCGCCGGAATCGACGGACAGGCTGCCGGCGACGCTGACCGCGGCCGAGATCGATTCCGAACCGTCACCCTTGATGAACAGGCCGCCTGCCACCGACAGCGCGCCGGTGCCGGCAATCGAGCTGTTCGCGTTGATCGTTTCGCGGCCGGCGCTGCCGATCACGATCAGGCCATCATCGGTGACCCCGCCATACTGCCCGGCGGTGCCGGTAATGCTCAGCACCGCGGTCTGTTCGACCGTGGCGCCGTCGATGGTGCTCGTACCGGTTGCGGCGAGCGTGCCGGAGCCGGTGCCGCCGGGGCCGGCCAGCGAGCCGCTGATCGACGATGTGCCCGACAGGGTCAGGATCTGCGCGCCGACGGTTACGGTGCCGTTGCTGGTTTCGGTGAACAGGCCGGCATAGGTCAGGTTCGTCAGCAGATCGACATTCGCGTTATTGGCAACTTCCAGGTCGGCGGATGTCAGGCTGACGCCGCTGAGAAGGTTGTACTGCGCATCGCCATCCAGGCCGGCGAACACGAACGTGCCGGCACCGCTGACGCTGCCCGCAAACGCACCGCCATAACCCACCTCGAACGCCGTATCGTTGATCTGCACATGGCCGGTCGATGCCTCAACCACCGCGGCGTTCGCGATCGTCGTGCCGGCGCCGTCGATGTCGAGAGTGCCGGCGATGCTGATGGTGCCAAAGCCGGTGTTGGCCGCTATGCCCAAATCGTCGTCCAGCACATAGGTGCCGGTCGCCGCCACGTCGAGAATGCCGGCGCCGGCGCCGGGGGCCAGATTCAACGTGCCGGTCTGCTCAGCCGTGCCGGTGATCAGCAATTCGGCGCCGCCGCCGATATTGAAATTGCCGATCGTGACATGGCCGGCGACGCTCAATGTGCCGCCGTCGGTCAACAGGCCGGAATCGAGGCTGGCGTTGCTCAGCGCGCCGCTGAGCGTGAGCGTGTCACCCTCGAGATCGAGCACCGCCGTACCGCCGGTCTCACCGAAATCGCCCGCATAGGTCAGGTTGGCGCCAAGGGCGGTGTACCCATCCAGCACGGTCAGCGCCGCGACCGTAACCGCTTTGGCCGCCAGCGTGGTCGTGCCCTCCAGTTCCAGCAGGCCGCTGCCGCTGAGCGTGCCGCCAAGGTCATTCGTGCCGGCCAGCGTCAGCGTGCTGTTGTCGACCGTGAGCGTGCCGCTGTTATTGATTTCGGGTTCGATGAAGGCGTCGCCGCTGCCATTAGGGTCGATAAAGGTGCCGCTGTTGTTGATCTGGCCAAAAAATCCGAAGATGGCGCTATCGGCCTCGACCACCCATTCGGCGCCGGACGCGATGTTGGCGACCGGATTGGAGTACAGGCCGAAATTGATGTTGTTGGTCTGATCCAGCGTGCCATTGATGTCGACGACGGTGGGGCCGCCGAAGGTGACGTTGCCGACATGGGCCGCACCGTCCAGCAGCAGCGAGCCACCATAGCTGGTAACCGTGCCACCATCGAAATTTGCCACCCCGGTCAGCGTCAGCACCGCGCCGGTGGCGTTCAGGTTCAGCACGCCGCCGACCTCGTTCCAGATACCGGCATAAGCAAGCTTGCTGTTCAGCACCACCTCGCCGCTGGCCTGGCTGACCGCGCCGACATCCAGCACCAGCTTGGTGCCGAGCGTGGTCTGCGCGTTCGGAAAACCCAGCGTGCCGATGCCGAGCGTGCCGGCGCCGCTGATGGTGCCGCTGAGCGAATTGACCAGCCCGTTCAGGACCAGGCTGCCGATCTCGATTTCCAGCTTGCCGGTGGTGGAGAAAGACGGATCGATGATGGCCGATTTGCCGCCGAAACTCTTGGCGAACACGCCTTCATTGACGATCGATCCGACCGAGGACGGATCAGTAATGACCCAGTTGCCGTTGATGTTGTACTGGCCATGACTGCCCACGGTGATCTTCGCGCCAGCGTCAATGGCGCCGAGCGCCACGTCGCCGTCCTGCACCATTTTGCCCTCGACCTCGACCACCAGCCCGTCATCCAGCGTGGTGACGAGGTCCGGGTTGCCGAGCGTGACCGTGCCGGTGTCGGTCAGACTGCCCAGGCCGATCGTGCCTTCCAGCAGGGATGCGCCGCTGAGCGTCAGCGTGTGGCCGAACAGATCCAGCACACCGTTCTGCAGCACGGTCAGATTATTGGCGTAGCTGAAATTGGTATTCAGCCCGAGCTTGCCGCTGTCGGCGCCGACCACGATGCTCGCCAGCGAGCAGGAAAATCCGCTGTCGATATAAACATTGCCGTCGTTGATATCGAGCGCGCCGGCACCGACCAGCGTGCCGGCCAGCACGCCGCCGTCATTGATCTGCGCGGCACCGGACGCGACGTCGATCCGGCCGCCGGTGAAATCGAGGCCGTCATTGAAAATGGCGCCGGTCCCGGCCGCGGTGAAGGTGCCGGCGGATTCCTTGAACAGCCCATCGAAAAGCGCGGACTGCACGGTTTCCAGCGTGCCGCCGGTAACCGACAGAATGCTGTAGGTTGTGTTGAGCGAATAGGCGATGGCGGCAACGCCGGTGCCGACCGAAACGGTGATGCCCGCAACCGCAATGGTGGCGGCGTCGACATCCGTCGGCACGCCGCCGGACCAGTCGGCAGTGGTGCCCCAACTGGCGCTCGCATCCACCTGCCAGTTCTTCGATGCCATTCGATCGTCTCCCCCGGTTCGGCAGTGCTGCGCCGGCGCGGCGCGCAGCGCCCGCGAGGGGTTATCATGACGCTAATTCGAGAAGCAACGGTTTTTAGTTTGGGATTCGCACGAGATAAACTGGATTCGTCAAATGCGATGTGACAGTGCGATGACGCGCGGCGCGGATGCGTTGCGTTAATGCAACCTTGGCGTGCGCATGACGCTCATGCGATCAACCGAAACGAGTGAAACATGCAATAATTCATCGTCACGGGAGATTGTCATGCGCAAACGCGCGCCCGCCGTTCCGGCCGACCAGATGCGGCGCCACAGGCCGGCGAGGTCCGGCACCTCGTCGCCGTCGACCGAAATGACACGATCGCCGGGGCGTAAGCCCCCGCGGTCGGCGGGACCGCCATCGGCGACCGCGCCGATCACCACCGCGTCGTCGTTCTCCATGGCGAACAAACCAAGCCACGGCCGCGGCGGACGCGCCAGGCGCCCGGTGCGGGTGAGTTCGTCGAGCACCGGGGTCAGCAGGCTGGTGGGCACTACCATGTTCATGTCGACCCGCCTGCCCTTCGCGTCGCCCTGCTGCAGGATCAGCGAGCCGACGCCGAGCAAGCGCCCGTCGGCGCCGAGCAGGGCCGCGCCGCCCCAAAACGGATGCGCGGGCGCGGTGAACATTGCGTCGTCGATCAGATACTCCCAGTAGCCGGCGAATTCCTGCCGGCCGACGATGCGGGTTTCGATGGCCCGGTGGCGGCCACCCGCGGCCGCCAGCAGCGCCTGCTGACCGACCTGCACCGCGTTGCTGTCGCCGAACGGAATTTCCGGAATCCCGAGCACGCCGAGCGGCTGCACCAGGCCGAAGCCGGTTTCGTAATCCACCGCCAGCGCGTGGCCGGGGATCGCGCGGCCGTCCGCGGTGGTCAGCCAGATGCTTTCGGATTCCATGATCAGATAGCCCATGGTCAGCACCAGCCCGCCTGGGATGGCGACGCCGCTGCCGGCGCGCTCGGTGCCGAGCGACTCGGCGGTGAACGCGTCGCTCGGGATGTCGGCGCGCAGCGTCACGATGCCGCGCAGCGTGTGCTCGAGATCGTACGCGTAATCGGCGGGGCGAGGTTGCAGGTTGCTCGGTATGTCGCGGTCTGACTTGGCCATGGACGCCTTGACGCTTTGTGCAGGTCCGGGCTTGCGCCCGGACGTTTCTTCGTCCGCAATGTGGGGCGGGCGCTCTGTGGAACCAGTATCCGGAGTGTTCAATGCACGGTGCGCCACGCGGGATGCAA
>Ga0116229_10002137_pt1 | contig 31699 bp, 18 predicted proteins | sample S1TSphgellanicum_3_FD_87313 | JGI IMG/M metagenome (GOLD analysis project Ga0116229, IMG submission 87313) | Host-associated microbial communities from peat moss isolated from Minnesota, USA - S1T2_Fc - Sphagnum magellanicum MG | ecosystem: Host-associated > Plants > Peat moss > Unclassified...
AGGTTTTAGTGTTGCTTATTATCAATGTTTTTGGTTTTTGGGTTGTGAGGTGTTGATCTCATCTTGAACTCGCTCCCTTAGTGGGAAAACTATTGTTTTTCATCCTAAAAGTCTTCCGTTTGCAAACATTTTTAGAATGTGATTCCTAATAGAACAATTCCACCCATGTTTAATATGTGACCCTCCAATAATATTTCTCACATACAAAATTAAAGTTGTTTATCTTTTCTTAATATCACCCATAAAAATTGAGATTGCAAAAGGTAGGAGACTACGAATTGCAACCCACCTAGACCAATCAAACCATCAAGCCAATCAACATGTATGCAAAACGTTTTGTTGTGTCTTTTGCCAACCTCAAAATAAGCCAAAATCATTTTTGAGCCAAACTAACATGTAAATTGGCTTTTTTTCCATATAAATTTTCTTGTACAACTATGCATTGTGTAGTTGTTCTTAATTAATTGTGGGGATATCTAAAGTTCAATTTTTTGGGTTTGTTGGGTATATGCCTCCTTGATTGGACCATCACCTTAAAAAATTCACAGTTTGAAAACTTTGAAAATAGGGTAATCTATAATTTATTTACTTTTATCTTTGGTCTAGACCTATATATAGTTACAAGAGTGTAACTTTGAAGAAAGTTCAACATGGGACAAAATGTGGTGATATTGGGATCAACTTAAGGAACATTATAAACTTGATGGAAACATGTAAAAAATTACATAGAATGCATTGGGAACACACCAAAACTTAAGGTTGGTGAATATTTTAGCCATGTGCTTTCCATTAGTTCAATGTCTTTCTTTTTAAGTTTTTCCAACATTTTTTTGTCCAATTTAAGAATTATGATTTGTTCCCTTTTCTTTTAAGGCAATTCTTGTAACTTGGATGTACCATATTAAAATCAACCTTATTCATTTAAAGGATATGATATGGTTTTTTGTAAAAGATTCCCAAGTTCATAACAAATTGTAAAGAACATTCCATGAATGTAGCAACACACCATTGAATGATGGCTCCCTAGTTACATCATGGATCAACTTATAGTCTTATGACATTTTTGCACTCCACTTATTTATTTTTCCCTATTCTTGGCCATGGATTGGTTAAAGGTTGTAGTTTTGCAAGCATGTACCAAAATAGTTAAAGCCATTGTTTAAATTTGTGTATCATAACAAAAAGAAAACTACAAATGGAGTTGTTTTAATATGATGATATTTTCAATACATTGATATATATAACTTGAATCTAATGAATAAAAAAAATGTTCAAACATTTTTATAATAGTTGTAACCATTGTTTGTGCAATTAAAAATATTTATACCTAGTTATTTTTTACCAAAAAAAATGTAAACCTTAACATATAACATAAAAATCATCTTAATGTTTTTTCATGACTTAAGAAAATAAAAATATTTCAAGAATATTTTTATAAAAAAATAGTTACATGAAGGGGTGGGTGTGGTTCACAATTAAGTGTTGGCACCTTATATCTCATACATAATTAATGTTATTTTTTGTCTTGACATAACAAGGAAAAAACTACAATTGATTTTTTTAGGGACACATTAAGATAGAATATGTAGGTGAAAATTTTATATTTATATATACACAAATTTGAAAGAACATGGTTAACAATATGTAGGCTACCTAATAGGATTATAATGCAAAACACCTCATGATGATCTAAACTACTAGACCAAACACATTTCAAGAACCATTCTAATAATGTTTAACAACAATTCCAACAATGATTATTTGAAGGGATTAAACATTATTGGATATAATTTCAACACATACTTGCATCTAGGTAAACACATGCTCCAATTGTAAGGTTTGGGTGAAAACGTGTAACAAAGAGCCAAACAAATTACTTTGAAAGAGGATTGCAAGTTTTTTTCCCCAAAAATAACTTGTACATGCAAATGGATTCTTGAATGAATTTTTTTATAACTTGTTTTTAAGAATATTAAAATTTCCCCAATGCATCACATGTTTTTTTGTTAGTCATTATTGGATAAATATGAATTTAAAAAAGTGTACAATGTTTTTACAAATTCAATGTTTCATCTTGAAAAATGATCAAAATTTTAAATTAACACCAAAAATTCAAAATTTATATTTTATAATTTTATTGTACTTTAAGCTATATCTTTTCTTAATACATCATGTACATTGTAATCTATTTATATGTGGTAAAAGAATCTTAAAGTTTTGAAAATTTGAAGCAATTTTGAAACATTCTTGGAATTTAATTTTTTAAAAAATTCCACATTAAAAAAATTATGAATGATTTTTGAATGTGGCTGATATGTTTTTATTTTCTATAAAAATTTTCAATTAAATTTTTATTATTATATGTGTCCTTTTGATAGTTCTTTGTAAATTGACTCATTTTGATGCAATAGGTGTACATTTTCAACTGTTCTAAATTAAAACCAAAACTTAAAATTGAATCAAATGAATTTTTATTTTTTAATTCCTTGACATTCGTATGAAGGAAAAAAAGAATAACTTGCCATAATTATTATGATTTCAATTGATAGTAAAATAAATAAATGTTTGATTTTGACTGATTATGTTTAATATTTGACACACTTTTTGACTCCATGTCACATGTTTTGACCCGTTTGTCATTGTAGTACCAAGTGTTTAGACCCTCATACAAACCACACATTAAAAATTTGAGGTGATATGTAAAACCAAAGCAAAAAAAGATACATATTCTAGTAACAAACGCTCAATTTTCACATAAAATTAGTTTGTATTTATTCCATTAACATACATATTGTCCAAACTACTACAATTACATTACCTTGGTAGTTTCCACATTCATTTGTTTATTATACTCTAAGACATTCTAAAACATGCATTCACACACATTCATTTTCCTTCCAAACTCTCACACACTTTCTCCCTTAAATTCCCCCCATTTATCTTCCCCATTAAAAGATGATCCTTTAAATAGTGTGATGTAACCCGAGAACATCTCCAATGGTGTTTAATATCTGACCTTGCAAAAATATTTCTCTCATCAAAGTTTATTTATTTATTTATTCCCAACCCCACCTATAAAACTAAAACTAGGATTACAAATAGGTGCAATGTTATTAATAGCAACCCACATGGACCAATCCAACTATTTAGCCAATTAACAAATGTTAGGCTTTGTTGTGCCTTTTATTAGCCTTTACGTCTTTTGCCAAAATGTTGGGCCAAAATGATTTTTTTGAGCCAAATAGATATGATTTGACTTTTCTTCATTTGATTTTCTTTTGCAAGGCCAAATATTAAGCACTAGTGAAATTGTTTTTACTTACCTTTTACACTCATCACAATTTTTTTTCAATTTCAAAAAAAAATTCTCTCCTTGCCCATAATTTGTATGTTGGATGATCCTATACAATTAATTATACCCACTAATTGGCTAGAGCATCTTGGTTATTGTGAATATTGAGCATTGAGACAATTCATGGTAACCTATGTGCTTGCATTGGTAACCTAGTCCAATGTTGGTTGGTCCTATACAGTGCTCCTTATTACTAGTCATGGCCTCATGTTTGTCAAGTTGGAAGGTTGGAATATTTGTCACATTCCACATGACCTTTTACCCTAACTTTGAGACAAAATTTCTTTCCCCACTCCAATTCTACTCTACATCCCCTTGTTGAATTACTAGCCTTTCTTCATCATCATCATTAAACCATATCAATGGAATAATACAAACAAGCAGCTCATCATCATGGTATGGCTCTATTATTTATGACAAGTTCACACAAAATCATGAGAAATGATGGAACTCTCTAACCATGGTTAGAGCAGGTTTGTGAGCTGTTGTTACATGATGCAGGACATAAACAACTGCTTACAAACCATAATTCAAATGCAGTTCAAGCTTTAAAGTAAAACTGAGTTTGGACTTGTTATGAAAAAATTAAGTTTATCGAGTACATCACTTATATCATCTATACATTCATATCTGAGTTCAGGCCAAAGATTTACCTCAAAATCTTGCACTCATGTAAAATCCGTTCCCTTCTAGCAAGAGTCACTAAGTGCTAAACTACTAAACCTAAAGGGGTCCTATTTACCTCTTACATAATGAATGAAGTGAATTCAAGGCCTAATAAGGGTGACTTTAGAAGAGGGTCCAAGGTCCAAGGACCAATGAATTGAAGCAATCTTATTGATCAAAAGCTTTAAATTGGTCCCAAGGCCTTTAGACGAGGGTCCAAGGCCAAAATGTGACAAATTGAGGCTAAACTTGCATGGCACCTGTTTTGGAGGGAAAATCAATTGGTTCAGACCAAAAAACAGTGCTAAAAAGCGATCCTGATTTGGAGAATCAAGAATCAGGCTAGGGACCAAGGTATAGTCCAACTCAAGGATTCAATTTGCTTCAAATCAGTCCAAATCGGTTCCCAGGAAATTGGACCCTGGACCCTTGTCTAAAGTGGGCCTAAGACTCTACAGAGTCTAAATATTTAAAAGTTAACACATAGAAAAAATATGGGTTTCGGTCTCTTTCCTATGCCTTCAAATAATGTAACCAACCCCTTACCCTTGTTCTTCATGAGGTTGACAATTCACAAATTCAAATGTTGCAATCTGGAGGTACTTCACAGATTTGTAAGGAGTGCTTGAAACACCAGGAGGAAAGTTATGCTTTGTAATGTACCTCCAAATGCAAAGGAGGAAATTAGGTCAGTTTCAAAATGAGAAAGATTGCTCAAATTTTCTAGGAGTGCTCCTAGGACCTTATTAATTGCACAAATACCTAGCTTTCTTTTTTTACATGTATTCAAATATCACATTACAAGATGAAATTTTCTATCCATTTCTTGTGAGGTTGTTATGAATTTTGTAAAGCCCCATGTCCATGGTCCACACTGGAGGCTTTACAAAAATTGTAAGGCCCACTTCTTGGTCTTCTAGTGACCATGCCACCATGTGGCTGTGATCTTTACTGTGTAAAGCCCTTGGCCATGGGCTTTACCAAAATCAAGCCTGCGCTTAGGTCCACATTGCATGGGTCCTTATTCCAAGAAGTCCCACAACCTCAGCCTTTACCTACCTCATAAAACCCTGACCCAATTTTTCTTTTTTACTAGTGTGGCCTGTGCTGTTGGCCCAAGTGTGAACCCGTTACAAAATAGGGAAACTCAACATGTGAACATTGTTTTGCAATGTATGTATCGACTTTTTGAACAGCCAAATATGAAAGGAAATCAAGCTTGGTAAGCCTTCAACTGTTACCACATTCTCAACTGATTTTTCCTCTCAAAACCTGGTTTTTCAGAATTTATTTGAATTTTCAGCGGCAGAAATCACTTAAAAATCAATATCTCTCACATTCTGAATCCAAATCTTACCAAATAAATATCATTAGATCCTGCTCATCAAGATCTTTCCAACAGCACCAAAGGCCTATTCAAATTCCTCCAAAAATTTCAGCTACAATTTAATTAAATTTGCAGTGAAAAGATCATTCAATATTCAAGAACTTTTGCATTGCAAGTCCAAACGCCATGAAACCAAGCCAGTGCACCCCTCCTCCACGAGAACTTTCCAAAGAGACCAAGAACATGATCTGAAACATCCTAGTTTGATGGATCTCATAAGTACAAAACAAAACAAACAAGCCACCTTGCTTCATAGATAGATTTCAACTGAAATTTCTTTCCTTTGGGAAAAAATTTACTTCAAAAAAAACCCAAAACTGGGGGGAAAGGAAATCTGCAAATCAATTAAAGAATTTTCATAGTGTATATTTATTTGTGAATACCCCTCGTAGACAAAAGAAGGGATCTTACACCTATCAATTAGGCGGAAGATTTCTCACACAATAGGAGTTATCCATAAAGTGATTCCCAATTGGGCTATTGAAAATTGGTTATTAATCATTGGCTATTGGTTATTGACCATTGGCTATTGGCTATTGGTCAAACTAGGGTTTAGAATTGGCAACATGTATGCAACCAAATGATCAATCCGTGCTTAAAAATGTAGTTTTTAGGTTTTGTCCTATGTGTATGTAGGATGACGAAGGAAAAATCAGCCACAATGGAGTGGGCTTAAGTTTAGACTAAGTAGGATGTAAGATTCATCCATGTAGCTTAGGATTCTCATGAGGGCTATGTAAGGAAGTACTTACTTTTCTTGAACTTTTTTCTCTTCATTTTCATTTGAGACCAAAAATGTCTTCCTGAAGTGAAAGTTATGTTTTCTGTTCTAATAATGATCGTGTGATGTGAAAATATTGAAGAATATGGATGAAGAGGACATAACTATTTTCCATTGCATGGTGGTTCCTTGCAACTCCCACAATTTTTTCACATTTCATAGATTGAAGAGGGCGTAAGGCAATCCATGGACCCAAAAGTTGGTATTTGAAATGTTTTGGCTACAATGTGAACCACACTATATTTCTTCAAAACTTTGATCAACTTCACCTTAGTAGAGTTTGATGAATTGGCAACTCTAATTGTCCCAACACTTTCAGGCCATGCATGATCTATAAGTGAAGTTCGGGTTTGATTTTATTTTTTGTTTGTGTGCAATCTCTTCATTTAGTCTTTAGGGTTAAAGGCTTTTAAGGTCTATTTTTAAGGCTAAATTTTAGAATTAATGTCTGATTTTTTTTTCATTTTTTTCATTAAGGTTTAGGGTTTAAAGATACTTCAAATTTTTTTAGGGTGAGGGTTTAGGATTAAAGTTTGAATTTATTTTTTGTTGTCATTTTTTTCATTAAGGTTTAGGGGTTAGGGGGTATCTAAGGTTTGTTTGTCGAATTAGGGTTTAAGGTTAAGGTAAGATTTGTAAATTTTTTGTCAAATTATACATTAAGGTTTTGGGTTTAGGGGTATTTAGGGTCTATTTTTAGGGTTAGGGTCTGAATTTTTTTTTGGGGTCAATTATTCATTAGGGTTTTGGGTCTAAGTGTATTTAAGGTCTATTTTTAGGGTTAGGGTTTAGGGTTAAATTCTGATTATTCAGGGTTCTGGTCAAATTATTCATTAGGGTTTTAGGTCCAAGGGTATTTAGGGTATGTTATTAGGGTTAGGGTTTAGGGGTTAAGGTATGATTTGTAATTTTTTTGTCAATTATACAATTGGGTTTTGGGTTTTGGATTTGTTACTTTTTGTCAAATTATTCATTATTCATTTAAGGTTTGTTTTTAGGGTTTAAGAATAAAGTTTGATTTTTTATTTTCTTTTCAATTTTTCCACTTAAGTATAATTAATTGGGGGTTAGGATTTAAGTTTTTGGGGTTAGGGTTTTCAGGTTTGATTTTTTATTTTCTTTTCAATTTTTCCATTTAAGTATAATTAATTGGGGGTTAGGATTTAGGTTTTTGGGGTTAGGGTTTTTAGGTTTGTTTTTTTCTATCTTGCATGATACCATCTAAAAAATATTAGTTGTATTAGGTAGGCCATCCAAGTTCACACCTAAATAACATTTTTTCCAACTTTATTTTTTACATGAAACATGGTAATGTTGTTAAGCATGACACCTTCATGTGGAATTGGTCAAAATGTGCATTGTGTGATGATGCATTATTCATTGTATCATGCATCAATGATAAACTTGGTTATGAGATTTAATGGCCCACACTTGAATAAAGGGTTACCTTGGGTACACATTCGTGAAAATTTCCCAGGTGTATAGGGTTTGTTGATGACACCTTGATCAAAATTCATAAGTAATGGTAGAATGAGGCACATTGCAAATGGTTTAATGAGTTCATATATATGCAATGAACAACACGGTCATTTTGGTCCATCATGGGTTGTTCATTTACATAGACACATGCTACATGTGTTCCTATCATGATGTGAACATCTTATGGCATTGAAGTGTGTATAGAAATTTGTGTCAATACTTCACCCATGGGGATGAATATTTTGAATACCTATTAAAAATCTAGGTTATATGGGTGAAAAAATGTTTATTATGTGTAAGATAGGGTGATGGGAATCGGCGTCAAATGTTGACCATGATGAAGTGCAAATTTTTAAATGCAAGTGGAATGGGGGATTAGTGGGCTAAATAAAAAATGGAGATGTTTCATGAAGAGTTTTGATTCCACACAACCTAAGTTTACACATTTATCCCAAACTATAGCTATTTTCACTAATTTCCTACATAGGAGGCATATGGACCTCACATAAAAGGTGGTTGGGGACCAAAACTTCGATCCATCTACACATGGCATGTAAGAAACTTCTAGCTACATATCCAAAATGTATTTAACGTGTGTTTTAAATTCCTCTTTTACAACCTTTGTATAGTTAATTGCCTTCAAGTTGTTGATCTTGATTTTTTTCTTATATTCATTATTGATTTCCACCTTACCCACTAGGAAAACACCATAGATTTCATAGGTGGAGGCATAATAGGACGCCACTATTGCCATGCCCTTGGATTGGCTTTACAACATTTCCACCTTAGTCATCGTCCACTTGCCACCATCACCTACAAATGTTTTAGAATGTAAAGATGCATTAAGGTTAGATGTAAAACCTTCAAGCTTGGGGGAGTTAGAAATTTAGGGGTTATTGGCCTAGCGATGGCACACCATCCATCATATTTTGATGTCTTTTCAAGGTGTTCCTTAAAACATGACCATTTGTAGTTTTGAAATGTTCCAACATATCATCACATTGAAGTGTTATTTCTAACCCCTCTTCATCAGAATTTATAGTTTTCAATTCCTTCAAGGTGTTGTGTAACCAATCTTTCAATGTTTGCTTTGTAATTGATGAATATGGATATTCTTTTTGGTAATCAACATACACATTTTTCCAAAATGCATGGAGGATCACCTAAGTAACTTGTATCCTACATGTGTTCCATGAAACAACATAATCATGAACACCATAATCACCACATTATTTCACAATAATGTAACACTTGATGACCAAGACCATGTCATCTCAAATAAGGAAATAAAAAGTTGTAACATCATGGCTAACCACATGATGTTTTTAAGGAATGATTATTTCACCATAACTTGATTGATTTGGACCAAGACCATGATTTTAAAAAACATAAACACCATGATCACTACTTTTTGGTTATTATGATTAGGGACTATTTGACCAGAATGAAGATGAAGTTGACTAAAACTAAGATATGAAACAACAAAATCAAAAATAAGAACACCATGATTGCCACTTTTGGGTTATTAATTAAACATTGTTTGGTTAAAATGAAGATGAAGATGATCAAAAATAAAATAGAAACAACATAATGAATAGGATCGATACCATGAATACCATTTTTGGGTTATTGATTAAACATTGTTTGATTAAAATGAAAATGAATATGATGAAAACCATGGTTTAAAACAACATAGTCAAGATCACCATATTCACCACGTTGTTTCACCATAATTTAACAATTGATGACTAAGACCATGATTTAAAAAATGGAATCAAAGCTGCAACACCATGGTTAGCCATTGGATGTTTTTAAAGAAAGATTGTTTCACCATAATATAATTGGTTTAAACCAAGACCATGATCTGAAACAACAGAATCAATGCCATAAACACCATGGTTAAGAGCTAGCTGATGTTTTTAAGGAAGATTGTTTGGTATTTCATCTAATTGGTCATGACCAAGACCATGATTTAAAAGATGGAAATCAATAACTACAACACCATGGTTAACCATTGGATGTTTTTAAGGAAGGATGGTTTCACCATAATCTAATTGGTACAGGCTAAAACCATGATTTCAAACAACATAATCAAAAGCATAAACTCCATGGTTAAAAACTAGATGTTTTTAAGGAGGGGCCATTTTAGATTTCATCTGATTAGTCATGACCAAGACCATGATCACCACATGGGCTAATATTTAATGATTGTTTAACCAAAATGAAAAGGAAGATGACCAAGATCATGAATGGGAAACCCTACACGTTAAAATGGACCATAAGTTTAAAGTTTTCAACCTTACCCATACAAATTGATGCCAAAATTCATGGGTTTTATAAGTTACTTTCAACCTTAAACCTTTCAACCTAAATAAACCTGAAAAATGATCTACCTACTCATGATCCATACAAATACATATGTATGAATGGACTACAATTTTGGGGTTATGTTTCAAGTATTCCTACCACCCACAAAAGCCATGGTCCATACAAATTGATTCGTAGCAAGTGCTATAAGGTTTCAAATTTTTTATCAATTCACAAATTCAAAATACATCATTTCAAAATTAAAAAGTCTCAAAGAAACTAGCTATCAAACTTCCCAAAAAGTAAGCAAACAAATTGCCATCAAGCATTATCTACATGGTTGGATTTATAACCAAAATGTCAATTGTTTATTGAAACATTTAATAAGCAAAATTTGAACTAATTTATTTCAAATTGCAAGTGTTGTTTAAAAGACCATTTTAGAAGTCCTTAGGTGGTTATTGTGCATTGGTAAAAGATGTTGTAATATTTCACAACATTTAAGACATGCCATTCCACAAAGTCACTAACAACCTTATGCTAAGTTCAATTTACTCAATAGAGGTGCCACATCATTAACTAGTCCAATGATAATTTTTTGAGAATATGTTCAATGACAAATGCATCTATTAAAGGAGGGAGTAGATGATTGGGATATTCATAAATTTTTTCATGGCTATGGGGACATTTAGGGGTACAAAGGTTTGGGGTACAAGGCAATAAAAATTATAGAATTTGTGGAGGGGGCAAAAGGAGGTCTTTTGTTTTTGGGGTTTGAAACACATGTTCACATTCTTGCTTCAAGGATGTTTTAAACCATCCACCAATTAAGGTTTGTAAAAACTCAAAAACCTTGTGACAACAAATGAAAAATGACCACAATAAGAAAAAAAATGTTTGCCAAAAGGTAAGTTTTTTAGCAAGACAATCAAAAAGTTATTCATCTTCTTGCACACCCTAACTTAGTACAAAAATCATAATTTCCTACATTGGGCTAAACTTCACCTACCAAAAAGATGTTGTGAAACTCAAAACAAATAACTTAAAAAAATCCTCTTCAAAGCACTTATAAACAATTTTTTTTCAAAGCACTTCTAAACTCTTCTTTAGGTTGTGTCATTATCCCAAAACTTGTTCATTCTAATGCCAAAGTCAAAGGTAGCAAGCTATATTTCTCTCCTTTCCCTCTGTTGCGGTTGTAGTAATTTTGATGGTTTTTCCAAGCTTGTGGTTTTTCTCATATGAGATGCATTTGGCATCAAACTTTCTTTAACTTGTCATGAGGTTTTAGATGGATAAAGAAGTCAACACAAACTTAATTCATGCCAAGTTGAATACTTATTTTGAGTTTCGAACCTTGTTGGGCCTTTTCATATTTTTTTTTCAAGGCGTTTTCAATCCCATCCCCTAAATCAAGCAAACATGAACTTTTGATGTGGTGTCTGACTTTATAAAAATAATTATAATAGGCACATATCCTTCTAATTCCCCACCTTATGATCTATCTTGAAAATATAATTATCATATTTTTAAAAAATATAACATATTTGGAAAATATAATATATTTAGGCAAACACCATGCTTCATGGCAAGTAAAGCCCATGGTGGGTGTACCCCCACCTTGGGGATTTACCCTACACATTGATGTTTTAAAAAAAAAAAAGTTTGTGTCAATTGCAAGCATCCTAGTGGGATTCAACATTAAATGGTGACCTATTTCCAAAATGAAAAAGTGGTTTCAAAAACCCTCCAAACTAAAATCCAAATCTAGATGTGGTGAAAAAAAATTATTAACAAAAAATTGTAAAAATCTCCCAAAAACAAGGAACATGCAATAATTTTTGGTAGAGTCTTACATTTGTGCAAAAATTCACAAAAAGAAAAAAAATAAAACAAATGTTGTTACAAATAATTTAACCCCCTTTGTTTCGGCTTGAATGACCCATCCCCTATGGTTGCATTCGTTCCGTTTGGGATGAAATGGTTCTCATTCCAATTACCAACTTGGTAGTCAGAAATGTTGAGTCAAAGTTTTCTTTTGCCTACCTTTTAACCTTAAAATTTTTTTTATACCCCCATACCTACCTCATTTGTTCATCAATGTTTTTTTTTTTTTTTCAAATGTTTTTAAACATTAAACCCCAAACCTACCATAGGTCGCCATCACTATTGTCACAATTTGCTATTATGGTTGGTGTGTGGGAGCACTCCATAGTGAAAGAAGTGTTGCAAGGTGAAGTTGTGCATGAAAAAAATGGGGGAACAATGTTGCTGCAAAGAAAGTGGAGAACATTGTTGTTGTTATTGCGGGGGGAGTGGGAGAACATTGTTACGTAATGGAAGGTTGTTGCGGGAGGAGCTAGGCTACAAGAGGAGTGAAACGAAGATGCGGGAAGAGTGTTGATGAAGTAAGGGTTCTACATCTTCTACATTTTTTTTTTCCTTTTCTTACATAATTGTAGAAGTTTTTTTTTTCTTACAAAGTTGTTGAAGGAAAAGAAAATGATGAGTAACTTCTCATTGTTGTCTTCTTCTTCTTCTTCTTCTTCTTCTTCTTCTTATTTTGCTCCAAAAAAAGATGATAGTGATCTTTGTCATCATCATCTTCTTCTTCTTCTTAGTTTGTTCCAAAAAGAAGACGATGACAACAACAATGTTCATTGTCATCATTTTTTTTTTCTTTTTAGTTTGCTCTAGATGAAGATGATAGCAAGTGTTGATGTCGTTGTCTTCTTCTTTTTCTTCCTAATATGTTCCAGAAAGAAGAAGACGACGATGATCGATGATGTTCATTATCGTCTTTTCCTTCTTTTGACTCTATTCCATTCATCCCCAGGAAAGACAACATTGGCTAGGTTTTTAAATCCTGAATATATTGTTTTTGTGAATGCTCATCACTTTGATTACATCATAAAATTTGAAAAAAAACAAAAAAAGTTAAAAAATTAAAGGATTACAGTTAGTAACAGGTAAACAAGGAGGTGTGAACTCCATAAATTAAAAGCTTCTTGCCATCTCTACACTCAAATCCTCCATCACGTTTATGGAATCCCAAGTGTTCATTTTCCCATGCAATAAGTGAAACTGTTCATTTCAAAATTCTCTTTGAATTGACAATGCTAGGACTTAATAGTCTTAGATTTTTTTAGTGATATTGCAAAATTAGTTCTTCTCTTGCATTGTTCATGTAGGCAGTCATTTTACAAGTCTAGTGAGAGCAGATCTTGAAGTTGTAAGGTCAAAGCTAGTTGTTGTAACTCAAGTTTCTTTTTTGCATACTTGTTCACATTGTTAACATTTTGAGGTTTCTAGCTTTTAACCCTTGTTGGCAGTCTTTATTTGTTTTCGTGATGCTATAGGTGATGTTGAATTACTATTGAAATATCGAGCTAGTTTACTTTTGTTGCAAATGTGAGTAATTTCCAAGGAGAATTTCTATTGTAATTGCTTACATTAATTGAATTTTTAGTGGTAGAAATCACTTAAAAATCAATATCTCCCACATTTTGAATCCAAGTCCAATTTTTGTCGCTAAACAATACTTTCATTTAATAAGGTTAGCACATTATGTGAATATGATAAATCATTTAAATAATACCTTCATGAATGCATGTTAAAGTTCATTATCCTTATCATGAAATAGTCGCATAATAACCTCAAAGAGATATTATATTTGAATATTTATATATAATCAAATTGCTCACTTTCATGAAATGACCCCTTGGTGCATAAACCAATTTTTCTATGCAAGTATTGCAAATTCTTGACCTTTTATTATCAATGGTTTTGTTTTTTATAAAGCCCTTGAAATTGTAACACCCACATCATTAACCAACACATGTTTAAGGTGCAATCTGGCCACCTTTCTAAAGACTTGGGTTATTTATAACTCATATCCAATAGGTGCCCCATCTCAACATGAAGGTATTGTAGAAACTTGGTCCATTGTCATTCAAGTTTCATCATATCATGATTGGTCTTGAATATGCAATACTTTCATCCATCCTTTCACTGTTATGATGAAAAATATTTAAAAGAAGCAAAAAATAGAATAAAATTATGCAATACTTGCATCTAAAGCATAAAATGCTAGTTGTATTTCTTATGTTTCAGGTAGTAATTAGTTCAATATGAGGGTATCGTGGAAACTTGGTCCATTGCCATTCAAGTCTAACACATCATGATTGGTCCTAGGTATGCAATACTTTCATCCATCGTTTCGCCATTGTGATGAAAAATAAAACTATGCAATACTTGCATCTAAAGCCAACTAAATTCCTCTTGTTTTAGGTAATACCCATCTCAACATGAAGGTATTGCGAAAATTTGGTCCATTGGCATTCAAGTCTACCACATCATGATTGGCCCTATGTATGCAATACCCTCATCCATAGTTTGGTGGAATTTAGTCTCTTAGAAGTATGACATAAAAAGGGAAGGTAGAATATATGAATATTATATAAAGTTTTGTCATATTTATGTATTGGTTTTTCTTTTCTTCTACAAAATCTAAGAGTTATCTATTCCTTTAGTTAAGTTTAAAATAAGAATTATGTAGAAGTTTAACCAGTAAAATATATAGGTTTTGCCCAAAAAAAATTTTAGCCACAAAAAAAGGTTTAGCCAAGAAATATAAATTTAGCCAATAAGAAATATAGGTTTAGCCAAGAGATATAAGTTTAGTTAAGAAGAAATATAGGTTTAGCCAAAAGATATAAGTTTAGTTAAGAAGAAATATAGGTTTAGCCAAGAGATTGTAGTTTAGTTAGTAAGATATATAAGTTTTGCCAAAAGATAAAAGTTTAGCGAAAAAGAAAAATAAATTTAGCCAAAAATATAAGTTCAACCAAGAAGAAATATAGGTTTAGCCAAAAGATATACATTTAGTCAAGAAGAAATATAATTTAGCCAAGAGATAAAAGTTTAACTAGTAAGATATATAGGTTTATCCAAAAGATAATAATTTAGCTAGTAAGATATTTAGGATTTGCTAAGAGATAGAAGTTTAGTCAAAAAAAAAAAGTTTAAACAAGAAAAAATATAGGTTTATCCAAAAGATATAAGTTTAGCCAAAAGGATAAAAGTTTGGCCAATAAAATATATAGATTTAGCCAAGAGATAGAAATTTAGCCAAAAAATTAACTTTAACCAAGAATAAATATAGGTTTAGGCAAGAGACATAAGTTTAACCAAGAAAAAAAAAAGTTTAGCCAAGAGATAAAGTTTAGCCAAAAGGAGATAAGAGTTTGCCAAGGTAAGTAAGGGATTAGTTGTTAGTTTGTAGGTGGGGCTAAGATTTAGGTTAGTAGGGTAGCTAGGTGGGTGGGTAGTATGGAGGTCAGGGTTGAGAAAAAATTGACAACCAAAAAAATAAAATGATCAAAGGTCAGCAGCCAAAAAAGATTGACTGCGGTAGAATGTTGGATAGTGAAATGTAAAAAGACGGATGAAAAAGAGACGAATCATCCAGCCCAATTAATGTGATGTTATTTTAAATATTTCAATAAGGCTTTGATGAAGATTTAATAACAAAAATCATAATGAAATGAAAATTTAATTGATTAATTTTAATTGTTTTTTATGTTATAAAAATTATTATTGCCCTAAGAGTTTTTTTTTTTTTTTTTGGTTTAGACTTTGATTAATATTTAAGACCTATTTCGGCTTGTCCATTCTCAGTCACTATAGACAGGAGGTGGCGAGCTCGAAGCCTGACACAAGCACGGCTTTTGGTCTCATTGCGCGGTTTGCTGCACAAGAAGCTCTCGAGCGACGCTGAAGGAAGCAGAGACGAAAGGAGGAGGCGGAGGAGATGGGGGGAGGAGAGCAGGCTGGTTGTGCCGGTGATGTGGATGTGATAGTTTTAGCAAGGAATGGAGACTTGTGTTCATTTTTGGAGTCGTGGCGTTTTTCGCTGCAGCCGTTTCACTTGATCATCATCCTGCAGGGAGGAGGGAGTGGAGGCGAGGTCGGGGGCGGGGATCAGAAAAAGAAAGCCATGGAAGTGGCGGCGGGGTTTGATGCCGAGGTGTATACGGCTGCGGATGTGGCCAGGTTTTTGGGGCGGAAGCTGACAGCAGCAGCGTCGTCGTCGTTGTTGCGGAGCTTGAGTGGGAATGCGTGCAAGAGCTTCGGATACCTGGTGTCCAAGAAGAAGTGGATATTTTGTCTGGATGATGATTGCGTGCCGGCGGTAGATCCGTCGACGGGGTTCATTGGGGATGCATTGCGACAACATGTGAGTAACTTGGAGACTCCCGCTACTCCTTTCTTCTTCAATACCTTGTATGATCCTTACCGAGATGGAGCAGATTTCGTGCGGGGTTATCCGTTCAGCTTGCGTGAAGGTGTGCCGACGGCGATCTCGCACGGATTGTGGCTCAATGCGCCCGATTATGATGCTAACACCTTGCTTGCCAAGGCGGAGGAAAGCAACCAGAGGTACGTGGACGCTGTCATCACGGTGCCGCAGAATGTGATGTACTCAATGAGTAGTATCAACCTGGCGTTCGATAAGACGCTCATCGGAGCCGCAATGTTCACGCCACCGATAAAAGGATTTATCAGCGCGAACACAACAAACGGGACCGTCTTCAGGGGCAATAGCATTGACGATATCTGGGCCGGGTTCTGCTCCAAATCGATTTGCGATCACTTTGGCTACGGAGTGAAGTCCGGCTTACCGTATGTTTGGCATAACAGCAGCTCTAAGCACGATCTCGAAGCTCTGCATAAGGACAACAAGGGGCTTCTGTTACTGGACCGCATTGCTCCATTCTTCCAGTCGCTCCGATTACCAGGTAATGCCATGACGGTGGAGGACTGTTACCTTGATATTGCCAAGCAAGTCAGGTCGAGATTATCGTCTGTGGATCCTGTTTTCTTGGAGCTTGCAGCCTCTATGGAGGCGTGGATCGAGGCCTGGAAAACATTCAGCCCTAGATGAGCAGTCCTTGTAGGCTGGAGGCGGATGTCCTCATGTTTTCAGTGTTAGCCCCCCCCCCCGGATCAAGGCTGAATAAATTGAACTTATAGACAGTTTTTTGGCAGGTTTTCTTGGCAAGTAAGCACCTTGGAGGAAGGATCTTCCCCTCCACTTTCAATGAGCTAACAACTTCGTTCAAATGTGATTAATGAAATTGATGATGATGAACATTTAGCTGTATTGCATTTTCACACTGTACTGTATATTATCTTTTGCCTCTGGTATCTGAAAGCACCTGGGGGATTTTTCACTCCAGAGTTCTCTGAAGATGGGATTTCCAAGAGCCACCTGAGTGGAATTTTTTCAGGAAATTCCTGATGCATTCTGAGCTCCAAAAGTTGCAACACTTGTGTGTCAGTGTGGTGCACAGATGATTGCAGTAGCTTGGATCAATGTCACACCCTGTTATGCTACAGTATTTGTGTATGTAAGGCTGGATGTACATGTGCTCAATTGATTGAAGTCACATGTGCGGGTATGTTGTAGCATCTGCATCTCTGTGTGGAGCAGAGAAATCAAATAGGGAGGGATTTGCAGTAGGTTGTATTGGTTGAATTTTATTGTACTGCAGAGCTTTTACAATCCCAGCACCACAAGAGTGCAGAACATAATTGGACATGTGGGAATGGAGGTTGTTCAACTGGTTGGAATGATTATGACCTCCGTGGACTGCAGCACAACACACTTCACATGGCAGTACTCTGATCAGCAGCAAGACCATATGAGGTACTTCTGTCACCACGTCTATCTAGTGAAGGTGTCTGACATGGTTTTATGTTTAGGTGGAGTGGGCAGCAATTGTGAACTAGGTGTTTGGCTGTGGACATTAGATTTTTGCAAGTGCTAACCATTGCACTTGGCGAGCTGAAACTCCTGAGATTTTCAATCAGGTACCATGCAGAACAGGCTTCTCTTCACATATGACAGAAGCTCCCTCAGGGTTATTTTTCTTTTGTAGATCTGAGGTAATCTAGACAATTTGATACCAATCTTCATGCTCTTTAAAATTGTCTAGGCCCAGCTTTCCAGTGTAGTAAGATATGGCAATGCAATTGCATATATTCCATGGCACCTCTATACTCTTTAGATGATGTTTTCTTTTCTTTGTTTATTTCTGGTGGAGTTTCCTTCATGAGGGTGGCCAATTGTTGCCTTCTCCAAAATCAATGTGAACTTGGAGTTTTGGATCTGCAACTCATTGTGTATTTAGCTCTATTGGGCTCTCATTCAGTGTAATTGACTCACTCTTTCTTGGGGACAACTCTCTCAGAACTCTGGAATTCAGGATTTGTGCTCAATTTGTTACTCATGTCAACACTTTGTCATGTAGGGAGTTAATGAGGTCACTGAGGAAGTTGTGATAAATAAGTTGATGTCATGCATGTTATTGTTGATGGTCCCTGAACAAGAGACTGCCACTTTTGTTCATATTGCTAGTTTTTTTGGTTTTTTTCATTCTTCAATCAAGTTTTTTCCCTTTTTAAGTGTTTTTTTGGTCCTTCCTGGTTCTTCAGTCCTTATCCAGAATTTTCTCTTTGATTTCAAGAAAAAGTCTTGAACCTTGTTCTGGTGAGTATGAAAACTGCTCGAATTCTCATAAGAGTTTAGGGTCAGTGAATCATGCACCAATGAATCACCTTTTCCCACATTGTTCTGGTGTCAAGTCTACATAAGCTTATAAAGGAGGATTACAAAAGTATCTGTTGTGTATATGTAGCATATAATTTACTCAAATTTCAAATACATGTTGGGGGGGAAACATTGCAATTCAAAACCATTGGAATTTGGATATGAATTTGAGAATTGAATTGGTTTTCATACTACATGGTTCCTCTCGAAACTACTATTGAGAAACCACAACAATGAACTCAGTGTGAGATGTTCACACATGTGACAAGTGACAACCCTATGGTTGAAGTTTGACATGAGGTTTAGGGTTTTGGAATTTATCTTATTGCACTCTTCATTTCATTTTAAAGACAAATCTGAAAAACCAAATATGGCAGCCCAAATGAAAAATCAGCCCATGAAAAGCAGTTGATTAAGAAGCCCAAATGTGAGTCGGTAGAGTACCTTCAAACCAACTGTCTAAGACTGAGAATTTTAGTAGGTAGGATGAGTCTATTGGAAACTTCCTTTTTTAATTGATTTGCAGAGCTTTGAGAATAGCATTTGCACATGGAGTGCTTCAAGTGTGCTAACCCTTCATTTTGCTACTGGTTTTCACTTCTCTTGATAATCAACACCATTTTTTGCACAACATTTGATGTTGCATAAATATACCAAATTTTCAGGATATCCATTGTTGTTTCTGGGTTCTTGTAATATCTTAGATTGAATATGTCCCCAACATTGGCTTGTGACTGTTGATTTTCAACAGGGTAAACTGTTGATGGGTTTGTTGATGACTTCTAAACAATTTGAACCCAACATATATGCTCTACTAACTAAAAAGTGAATTTCACCCAAAAAAATCTAGTTCAAGAAAAAAAATCCAATTGTGAGCATTTAAAAAGTTGCCTAAATATGTGCATTACCTAGATTTTATGTTGATGACAATGCTAGTTGTTTATTCTTACACTTTCAACTTAAGTGAAAAAAAGAGTCTTCATTCTGTATTTACTTAAAAGGTTCATACACGATCACAAAATTTTTGAATGATAGTGGACATCTATCAGACCCATGTGTGTTTATTTTTCAGTTTTCTCATGTAGCATCATCAGTGAGGATCCAAGAAGGTTTTACCATTAGTTGGCAACACATTTGTAGAAAACTTGAGGGACTGTTGCAAAGTTGTTCCAAGTAATTTGAGCTTTTTGAGGATGTGAGCTGTGTATGGTTAAGGCAGAGAAATTTCAGATTGTTCAGCAGATGATGAAGCACTGAAAATCTAGCTCTAAAAGTCAGAAGAGCAAGAGAATGAAAGGTCCTTGGACCCAAAGCCATGGTCAAGATCATGACACTGGGAAACCTGGAAAGGCTTTACAAGATATTATTATGCAACTTGACTTATGAAGAATTCATACCTGATAGTTCGACCATTTGCAGGCAAGTATGGCTGACCTAGGTACAGTGAAGCTTGGGACCAGAGAACTATACATAGAGCTTCTCCTCATATTCAAAGGATTTGCCTTTCAGCTCTTGAACCTCCAGCATACCTTATAAGTCCACATTTCCCCTCATACTCAGGTCTTCAACTACTGTCCACCTTTTGAACTGCAGCTTGAAGACCTGATCAGCTACACCTAAAAGACCCAAGAGGTTAGAGGTGGTATCTAAGAATTGGGCATGTAAGGACAAAGTAACTGCACTTCCACATAACATTCAATGAAGCCACTAGACAAAGATAGGATTCCAAACTCTTCTTGACCAACTCATGACCCATTGTATAGTGCAAGAATGTCCATCCAGGTTGAATATAAGAGTATATGTGAACGTGTCATTCACAAAATAGGGCACCACCGTATCAATGCTAAATGCTTAGAACTGTTATGCAAATTTCTTTACACCACAAATCTACCCTCAAACCTCCCAGAATCAAATGAGAGAAAATTATTTGCTCTAAAGCCCAAAAAGTCTGCCTAACAGTGAAAGAAAAGCATGATGACATGTGCCTACAGGTAATCCATAACCACTTTCGCATCTTCGCTATGGGTGGGGACCAGGCCTGTACAATGAATCCTGAGCTAAAGGTGGTAGGGAGTCAGTTTTCACAGGTAATTTGATCTCAAATTTCAGAGGACGGGTCTTCAATTCTGATGCTTCTTGACGTGAACCAATTGGAGCTGCAAGAAAATGTTTTTGAGTAGAGCACTCACAAACCAGCAAGGTGCACCACATCATGCAATCTTGCAGTGTAGATATGGACATTGATATGCATTTTCCTGATAACAAATTTCCATGTAGAATCCTGCACACCAACACCACAACTCAAGCATGAACACATTAATGACTGGGAACCATGCTGTAGCTCCTTCAGTTTAAACCTTATATTGTTTACTGAAGTAGATCTATGAGAATCAAGAAATCTCCATACTCACAATTAACAAAGCTGGAAAAAGGTTACAACTTTTCCTTGAAGTCAAAGAAAGACTTCCAGATATGGACTTCAGAACCAGGAAGAAAGGACAACATAGAAGGGAAGAACTGAAACCACACCATTGTGAAAAATTCTGTTCTAGTTGAGAGTCACATGTTCACATGCAAGAGGGGAAGAGAGAGATATATGAGAGAGAGATAGGGAGAGAGAAGTTAAACCTGTGCAAGAAATCAGCACATCAGGAAGTGATAATGTGTGGTTGAGGACCGGCTGATGGGAGCACACATGAGTAAGTTACATACCTCACCCCATCAGCAAGAACAACTACAAAAATTCGAGACATCCCTTTGCCAGCTTTCCTCCTACTAGTGCCTGCAAACTCCTGTGGACCTGCCAGCACTGACACCACCATGCTCGATTGGTTCTCCACCTCACCCTCCTGGTGGAGCTGGTCCCTCACCATTTTCTCCACTGTTGGGTCTGACCCTTTCTTTCCACCTGAAACCCTTCCAGAGGGTAGCAGGGGCTAAAGGAACAGTAAAAGCATCCCTCCGGCTTTTGAGGCATCAAAGGAACCGAATGTTTAGAAGACACATTCTTATGAGTGCTTCCTCATGCAGCTTCTGAAGCCACTGAGTCTGCAACATCCTTAGAGGCGTATCTGAATCGGATGTTTGGTTAGATGGAGTGGAGGCCACAGGTGAGATATGAAACTGGAACAGTTCAGTGCACATACCTCTGCTCAACACAAGTCCTGGAAACAACAGAAACATCACTGGCAGATGAGGTAGGAGGAGAGTGAGTAGCTTGTGGCCCCAGGACCACACAGCACAAAAAAGGCTGAGCTTTTCTAACCATGGCCTTTTTCAAATTTGCTGCAGATTATGCTTACTATGTGTGGTATTGTGTGAAAAACAGTGACCGAGTTCATCATCCTTCCTTTCAAGCTGTTGAACATGATAATTGACAGGCAGTCCAGCCCAGGAAGGTAAACAGGTGCAAAACCTCTCTTCATACTTTGATAGCAAAGCCATCATCATCTTGCTCTTGCAGCCCAGGTTTCCCTTGCCCCATGCAACTCTTCATTTTTCCCACGCACTCATATGTCATTAGAGAATCTCAGTTTATCATACTCTGCCTCAAAGACCTAATTTTATGCTCTGCTTTAAACCCTTTAAAGTTTAGCAGATGTTTTAAGTTCTAGTCATGTAGTCTTCTGGGTTCCTACATACTGACTTCTTGAAGAAATAAAACAATCACAAAGAACATTTAAATTTTAAACATGGTATGAATGCCCATTGTACAAATTCCTAAACTCTACGACATTTCTAAACCCACATAAACAATAAACCAAATCATCATTGGTAGCGCACAACATAGCAAAGCACTATTTTTTTCAAAAAATTAATTTGTTAGTGAAATTATTCAGATTTAGGCTACAATAATTATGATGGTTTTCAACAAATCAGCTTCACATTTGCACAAAAATTCATTTCACTATTTGAAGGATTATTGAATGACAAAACTGACCTTGGTGTAAGGTATTGATTTTTGTTTCAGCTCTGATTTTTGCAGCTATAGATATCATCAGACTAAAACATTTGATGATACGATGTGTTGTTAAAATGTGCATGCTTGCACAAGCAACTTTGTATTGATCATTGAATGTTTGACAAAGATGAAGATTCCTATTGTCTAATCAACTTTCTTCCAATGGCCACATCCCATGTTTAGTGGGTTTCAAAGTTCTGAATCGAACTTCACATAAGTTTGTTTGGGTGGAAATACTAGTTAGTGGAGTGTTCACATGATAACAAACAAAAGACACAGCGGAGAGAGAGAGATTGTGGCTGGTGGCACAGATTGCTAGCTAGTATTTACACCGGTGGCAGGTGGCAAGTTTTCAAGTCAACGTTGAAGACCTTCACGAAGGATTCAACAGTAGATAGAGATTTGTGCCATGTGGGTGGGGATGGAATTTTCCGTTTTGGAAGCATTATTGTACTACAACTACCTCCCAGACATTACCGCCGAAAGTCAACAACACCCAAGGCTCTAGATGGCGTTCTGGAACAATGTAGGATTCAATTTGAATGAGTAAAAACAGGGCTATCTTAATTGGAATAATGGTGTAAGCGAGAAGAGTAAGGAGCACGAGAAGCAGAACAAATGGAAGACAAGAAGCAAAGCGAGTGAGCAACCAGCAACGAAACCCAGAATCAAAGAGCAAAGGCATGAACAAACAAGAAGACTTTTTGGCCATAATTCTTCTTTCTTCTGGCAAAACAACCTCGTGGTGAATGAAAAGCCTTATTGAAACATGCATATGCAAGCTGTTGATTCTGCTAGCCTTCTTGCCAACAACAATCTGCGGCACCCAAAATGAGGCACAACGAGATTGTGATTTTGGCAAGCGTTTCGAAATAGCAGCATCTGCTGAAGAATGATGAATTTCAGGACGCGAGTTAGGCTCGTATGCTTCAAGGTAGCTTCGGGATAAGGGCTCCAAGGGTCAAATCTGAACCCTTGATTTTCTAAATATTTTTTAATAAATTAAATTCAAATGATTTTTTTCAAGGTTTTTGAGAAGAAGGCCTTAAGCGCTTTCCACAAATACTGGACGCTGGTGAGGCCACGTCACCCATCCTTATTCCTTATCTTCTTTTTCAGTATTGAAAAAATTCATCCATATTTTGGATGTATTTAAAAATTCATCCATCTAAATTTCATCCACCTATATGTCAATCTGGGGTTAGTGAGTATTTTGGTTGGGTTGTTGGTAATTAATCTCTTGTTAAGATTGAACTCTAATTTGACCCTTAATCCAGTATAACAACATGAAGTCTAATGACATGTTTAAGTTCATGTTAACATCTTTAAAGACTGCTACTATTGGGTGTATCTAAAGGATATCTTGATCACATATTAGTGCAAAATCATGTCTATAATCGCAGTTTTGGCCCCTGGATAGAAGAGAGAAAAAGAGATGCTGCATGAGTAAGCTATAAGAGATGTTGTATCTCTTAGAGAATTGTATTTTAAAGCAAGAATTGTATTCATATCTAATAGTTCTGCACTTGTAGTGGATAATTCTTTGACACTATCTCAAATGTCTATGAAGGCTTTTAAGACTTGCTTATTAAACATAAAAAATGATAGTAATATATTTACTAGTATTAAGTTACCTATAAAAAATGAATGTCATTTTGATGATCAAGTTGGAACATCATTATATTCTAACTTCAATTGTTCAAATTCTTAAAACAATGAGATCAAACTAAAATAACAACTTCATGGCCTCGGGTGGACCATAGCTTAGCAACAACCCATAATCACAATTGTAAGAAATTGAAAAGTTAGTCGACAATATGAACGGTATATTTAGCTCGTTGTTCCATGGGAAGAATGTTAACATAATCTTTTATCTAGTGATAGTGCCCATCATTAGGAACCTAGGTCCTTGAAAATGAACTCACATCGTCATCTTCAATAAACATTCAATAAACCGCCTTAGCCATCCTTGGGAGTAGGAATGGATTCCAAATAAATTGCCAATGTACAAGCATTAGAAGGTAGTGGTGGACAATCCCCCATTGATCAATCCACTTTAGTGCACATAACCCTTCTAGCCAATTCTTTTACGCGTTTTAATGATTTTGCCAGGTTTAAATCCAATGTTTTCAAGTCGATTGAACATTTTTCATTGGTTGGTGCAAAGTTAAAGTCACGCCAAGGTTATCAACATTAGTCTTGTCACATCACATCAATCACGTTTGTTTTGATGTTGATGTAACCTTGCATCATGTTTGTTTAAATTCAATCTATGTTGAATACAATAATTTTTGTATCATAGATAAAATAATTACTCCTTAGACATAACACATGCGGACTATGTAAAAAAATTACCATGGAAACTGGGTTTGTCTTTCTTTCTTCATGGAGGATATTTTGTGATTGCATTGTAGAATGGCAACATTTCATGTTGAGGGTAAACTTGAGTTGACATTCCTCACTAATGATTTTGGAATTATGCATGTTATTGAAAAATGTTTGTGTGTAATGTTTGGTTTCCAGCTTGGAACTGTGCACATTTCTAAGGACAATACGTGTGATGACAATGTTATTAAATTTATCTACTAGATTCCACTTCCTAGTGCCCAAGGATTGTAATGCATTCTCAATGTTGGAAGATTTAGGATCATTGAGGAAAATCTCTTCAAAAGTTCTCCCAAAACATTGTCTTGACACCAGGCACTATTGTGTTTATTGCCAATGTTGCCACCGATGGTGTTCATGTTAAGGACAAACCAATCAGTGTCACTCAAGATTATGAAACTACATTCATAAACTTGTGCGACTCTTCCAACAAGGATGGACTCAAACATTGTCAATTTCTTTATACACCCCTCTAACTTTTCACTTTTGAATCTTATTGCTTCTTATGTTCCACTCCAATCCATTCAATAGGTTGCATCTATGTTTACCCCTTCTTTTTTTATTGTGGTGGATTGCCTTAAGGTAATGTCTTTTGCCTACCATGCCACCTTGAAGTTGAGAAAACTAAACTACAATTGAACATGTTCCTTACATTCCATCCACATTTGATGGGGATGTTATTTTTGAACTCCCACCAATTGATAATCTCCACAACCATTTTGGTTAGATGCAAGGAATGGACAAAAAATATGATGGCCATTTTTGGTGTAAGGTCGAAATAATAAACATCAAGAATGATTTCAACCTTACTTTTCACAAGGTAGCCCCAATGAAATTGCTTGGATTGGTGATATTGTTCATGTTTTCACTAATGATCATTTCATTCCTAGTCCACCTAATTGCAAAACCTGCAATGTTGAGTCATTTTGTGTCAACACATGTGTAGCCCACATGCATTACATTGTGCATAAGCAAGAAAATTTGACTCAAGTGACGATTCACCTAGGTACACATGAACATCTAGTGGTAGAGGGCATGTGTGAGAAGTCATTGAACAAGTCAAAACCTTGTTTTAATAAGAGGTGTTTCACACTTTGTCAATCATTGCATTGGTTGTAAGAATTTTTTTTTGTCCCAACACTTACTTAATGAGGATGGTGAGAAGCCGGTGGAACCTTTGAAAGGAGACAAATTGTGCAAAATGATGGACAAGTTCACAACCCTCAATTTTCCCAATGTTAGGAAATGGTTGCATTTCTTAAGCATTGTCAAAGTAACAAAGGATATGTTTCTAGCATTTTGGCTTTCAAAGGCCAATAGTGGTTATGATTACATTCAAGATAGTTATTTTCCAAGACAACATTATGGAAAAAAAATGTTGTTGTTCAAGATGTCTATGGATGGAAATAATAGTAGATATGATTTGATGAAATGAATGCAACTTGGTGGTGACCTCTAAATACCTTGGATCATGTTTGATCATGTGAAATGTGTCCAAGATTGGAGAACCCTTGCCTACCATGTGTATTTTCCAGTCTATTGTAAAGTGATGATGATTGCCCTTTGTGACATGTAATCTGAAAACACATATGTTCAATGTGTCCTATGGCAAAAGTTGAATAAGGTGATGTCAAAAAATGGTGTTCCTAATCCAAACTTCAAGGGTGTCATTGGTCTCAAGCCAATTGGAACACAATGCAAATCATGTATGGTAATGGGGATCCAAGTGAATTAATGGTCAATAGGGAGCAAACGTGTTATATCCACTAGATTCAATCTATATACACACACACAAAACAACAAATCAAACAAGAGATGCACGAACAACACAAGACCTTGTGTTATGAATACAAGAGTGCCACCTTGTTGGAAAAAACAAATGCTCACTATTTCATTATTTGATGCTAATGAAAAGGCTGCGAATGCAGTTGGGCTTCAAAAGTTGGATAATTGGTTCAATTTTTGGCACTTTTGTGTCAAACAATGGGGAGGTTTTATGATACGTGTAATGTTCCCATCCTTTTTTCACATTTTCCATCCCATCTTGTTTGGATGGCATGTTTACAATATGTTAGAATTCATTTGAAAATGAGGTTAATAGACAATATTATGTTTTGTAAAAAACTCCTTTGGAGAAGCTTCCGGAAATGCTCACTTGCAACTTTTAAGAAACAATTCATAACATATGGCTTCAACAATTAAGGAAAAGGGGATCTTATTTGTACATTACAAATTTTGATGATTATGTTCAAGCTTTGAAGCAAATAAGTTACAACATTGTATTATTATTTCAAGAAGGGTGGTCCATCAGGTCAAGGGCCTAATAGGAGTGAATTTATCATGTGTAAAACAACTCAATCTAGTGACTTGAAACACCTTGCATAGGCAATTATGAAATATACACTAGGCTCATATTTCATAATTAGAATTGCACACATGGAAGGGGAAGAAATCTTTGGTTCTTGCCATAGAAGCCAAATTTGCTTCTAGGATCAAAAAGGGATTCACATAGGCACGATTGTGTCAATTCTTCTCGCCCATGTGTCAACACCCAAACAAAAGAATGATATGTGCAAATTGAACGACTTTCATGCAATGCTAATCGGTATAAGGTTGTGGATATCACTAATGGAGGTGTTGAGGTCTTAGAAGATCTATGCAAAGATGAATTATGGAATATAAAACGATGTTCCCTTTACCTCACACGTCTAGTGTTCAACATTGCAAAAAACCATCAAACCTTATTATACTACAAGGATAAATACCAAGTTGACTACCATTGGGGTGTTCTTGCCCCTACTTATTCAAGTTTGTTGTCTCAATTCATAGGTGTGCCCCTCAAGCTTCACAAGTTTTAGTTATGTGCAAATGATATGAATCATTGTGTGGGGATATGAAGTGTAAGTATGCAATCAACGAATCAACAATTTTGTCTATTTAGCCTACGTAAAAAAGGACCAATCTTTCATAAGATGAACATAATATGAAGTGAAATCTCTTGAGAAAGTAGGCTTTGTTCTCAATAAATGAAAACCTATCCATCTTCAAAATATGTTTGGTTGGGAAAGTTTCGTTTCAATAAATCAACCAACAAATGCAATGTCATGGCTACCAACATGGAATGGGAAGGTTGTTCACCACGCACTACCATACACTATGTTAAAACAACATTACATAGTGGGAGGCTAATTGGCTTTTTGTAAAGATTTTCAAGTTTAGTGATTGGAAGTTCCCATTTGTTGATATGGATGAATTTACAAGATTTTGTGGTTGTCACTTAGATTTTGTGACAGGTAACCTAACAAGTTACTTAATTTAATTTGTGATAAAACCTAACTGATCAAAGAACCTGACAAGTAACATTACACTAGGTTTATAAATAGGTTGACAAATATTTAGTCAACTAATAGTCTTTAGAACAAGTGGTTGGTAGAACAAGTAGTAAATTGGACATGTAGTTAAACACATTATAACTTTTTGAAATTTTTTGGAGTATAAATGCTTATACAAATTAATGATTGTTTAAATGGTCCATTTGGACTAATTAACTTTTGAATTCATTTGTAAAAAACTAGGAGGATAGATTTGGTTTGAACCAATTTTTGATTGAACTTTGAACTTTTAGTTCTATGTTTTTTCTTCTTTCACTTTAAAGAAACATGAAGCATTTTGTTTTTTCAATAATGTTTTTTTAAAGCTTTTAGCAATTTGAGTACATGTTACTTAGGAATTATACATAGATTTAGATTTTTAATTTTAAGTGTATTTGTTGTTGTTTTCAGAACATGATACTAGGAAAATCAAAAGTTGAAAACTTTAATGGGAATAGAAAAACTCGTTAACAATGGGAAAACTTTAGACAAGAGGCAATATGAAGTTACAATTGGGAACTTCACAACCTGCACTTGCATGGATTTTGTGATTGTGATTTCAAGCTCATTGGGGAAACAAAGGAAATGGGTGTTATGTAAACTCATGTGCTATGTGTTGCAACATGTCATGTTTTGTGGGGAATTTGAAAATTTCATTCATTTCTTGACTTAAAATTACAATGAAGTTCATCGCTTATTGATTCGTTCTATAATTTTTACGAAAGTAAGAGTAATAATTAAAAGTGACACCAATTCTTTTAAGAAATTGTGTCCATTGTAACACTCAAAATAATGTTATGTGTTTCACTCCAAGGCCAAAAATTGTGCTAGTTGTTAATATGTTTTCATTTGCTAAAGGATTGGATTAATGTTGATTCATAAATTTGTTAGATATGAATCATGTTTCATTTTGTGAGAAATCACATCAGATTGAGTGTGTTAGTTAAATATTGACTAATAATGCACAACACAATATTGGGTGGTTTAATTACGTCATCTTATTCTTACACTTCAACAAAGTTAGGAGAATATGGTTTTTGTGATTAAAATATTCCATTGATGTAGATGGAATAATTTTGCCACATAGAAAAAATATTTTTGTATACGTGACAAAAAATATTCCAAAAAGATTTCTTTGTGATCACAATAATCAAGCTCACATGCTCATGTAACAACTACGTTGATTTTATCCCATTTTCAGAAGTGAGGTTGGAATTGTTACAATTAGGATTGGTAGAAAGGATCATCCTAAACAACAAATTTTTCTTAAAAACTTGAATTTTGTTGGAATTTTAAAGGGTGTTATAGTGGGAAAGAAGGAAGAAAAATTTGCAATCATAACACAATTGGGATTTAGAGGTTCATAGCCACGATCAATATAATAGAACAAATTTGAAAATATGATCAAAATGTAAAAGCTTTATAGACATGGCCCACATACAAGTTTGAACTTCAATAAAGTTCCTTTTGCTAGCAAGGACTGAAGGAAACAAATTTTTTACAAATGCAAGATTGAAGATAGTTCTACAAGTTTTCAAAGTCAACAACAATTTCAAAGATTGAAAGTAATGGCCCACATACAAAGACACACATGTGCAACATGTACAAAAAGGAAACACCAACATATAAATAAAAGGAAATAGATTTCAATCTTGAATGGAGTCATTCAAGGAAGCATGCACTTCTTGCAAAAACTTATTGAACAAGCAAGACAAGATAGAAAAAGAAAGAAGGCTTGCTATACATAGTAAGACTGTAAAATCCATAAGAAATGCATGTTTTTTATTCCCATAAGTTGCTTGTGAGTTTGATGCTTCTCCATTGCACCACTACAAACTACAAAAATCACTACAAAAATACAAGTGATACAAGTGCAACTTGCAACAATGAATTACAAATTGGAACATGAAGACCTTCAATTTGGATCAAATGTAAGTTTCCTCAAGATCTTTACATCTAACATCCATTGATGTTGCAACTTTGGAGCTTTCTTAAACATTCAATAGGACACCTTAATGTGATGAAATCTCATCTTACTACAATACTACTGAGTTAATATCCTATATCAATACTCACAACAAACTTTGATACAAAGATTTCATGTGTACATGTGATGCAACAAGTTGGGGAGGAGTGGAGTGACGATGGAAATTGTGCACTTATGTGACATCTAGCATCCAACACATGCATTATAGTCTTCAGGAAACATCTAATTAGAATCATCCACCAACAAGATGGTAACACACCCTTTCTCCATCATTGAATTTTGACAATTTTTTTTAAAATGATGGTTCATTATCCTGAAGGCTCTTTGCATGGTTGTATTTTTTGGTCATATCATGGTGAAAATTTGCCACAAAATAAAATAAAATGCTAGTTTAGACATTATAAAATCAACAAGGTGCGCCCTTACTCATCAAGGGCTTTTCAATGGTACCAAAGATGTAACAAGCCCCATGGTTTGGGAAATCTCAATGTGACAAAACATACAAACTACCTCCCTTAATAGTAGAATATGGAGAGAAAACTAGCATACATTCTCTTCACTACAAGCACACACAAAGTTTAGAGCATGCAGAACAACCAAATCTCTGCCATGGTTATAAAAGGTATACATTACCTTAAGGTCAGTTTCATTATTAAATAATCCTCAAAATATTGAAACCAAATTTTCTGAAAATATGAAGTTGATATATTGAAAATCACTATAAATAACATAGGCTACACTCTGAATAATTTCATTACTCATATGAAAATATCATAATAAATCATGGAAAAATAATAATTTCAAGATTAAAAAATGAATTAATTTGTGAAAAGTATAGATTCATTTTGTCAATGTGGAAACTGACCCAAGGCTTACGGGTACTGATTACTGGCCAGCATGAACCAACAGCCACCAGCACAGCATGAGAGATGGATGATGAGTGGATAGAAAACATTTTCTCATTGAGTTCCAGTTTGTATGAATTAGTTGCCAGAATGAACCAACCAACCAACCAGCCACTGGCAGCCCCATGCAGGATGGATGAAGAGTGAACTGGAAAACACTTTTTCCAATCAGGTTCCAGTTCCTCTTAATTACTGGCCAGAATGAAACAACAGCCACCAGTGGCACCATGAGGGATGGATGGATGGTGGATGGACAGGAAAAAAAAGTTTACATTTTTCAACAGGTTCTAACGCCTGATGTTGGTGGTGGGTAGCTCTCTGTTGGCTTCTCATTGTGCAAATGTTGGCTTCTCAACAATTTTTGTGCACAAATTGTCCTGTTCCGATGCGCATGGTTCTCAAGGTGTGGCAATAAATACAATACGATGATAGAGGCAAGCTTCAAACAGTGAACACTCTTGAATAATTAATTAATTTTGAACAATTCAGGTTGAGAAAAAAAAA
>Ga0116229_10002138_pt1 | contig 31690 bp, 31 predicted proteins | sample S1TSphgellanicum_3_FD_87313 | JGI IMG/M metagenome (GOLD analysis project Ga0116229, IMG submission 87313) | Host-associated microbial communities from peat moss isolated from Minnesota, USA - S1T2_Fc - Sphagnum magellanicum MG | ecosystem: Host-associated > Plants > Peat moss > Unclassified...
CGTAGCGCGCTGGAAGTCCTGCGCCAGCCGCTCGAAGACGGCACGGTCACGATTTCGCGCGCCTCGGGCTCGGTGACCTTCCCCACGCAATTCATGCTCGTCGCTGCGATGAATCCCAGCCCCGGCAGTGGCGGCTTCGGCGACGCGGAGCGGGGACGCGCCTCGGCCACGGCGATTCGCAAGTATCTGAACAAGATTTCCGGCCCTCTCCTCGACCGTATCGACATCCACGTCGAAGTGCCCGCGGTCAAGCACGACACGCTGCTGCGGCCCCACGCGGCCGAATCGTCCGCCGACATTCGCGCGCGCGTCCTCAAGGCGCGGAAAATCCAGCATGAGCGTTTCGCGTCAAAACGCAAAGTCCGCTGCAACGCGCAAATGAGTTCCAAGGACATCAAGGCCTTCGTCCCGCTCGACACCGACAGCGAAAGCCTGCTCCGCATGGCGCTGACCGAACTCAATCTCAGCGCCCGCGCCTACGACCGCATCCTCAAAGTCTCGCGCACCATCGCCGACCTCGCCGGCGCGGAAAAAGTCGACGCTACTCACCTCAGCGAAGCCATCCAGTACCGCACCCTCGACCGGCAGGTGTGGGGGTGAAATTCAATTGGATAACCCTATGACATCGATCCTCATTTGCATAACCGTTGTTGTCGTTCTTTTATTCGTTGTGAAGTCGAGAATCGTAAAGGGTGCGAAGGTAAAAATAGCAGATATTCCCGCGATCTTCGACAAGCTGAAAGCGACAGGAAAGGACGCCAACTTCGTTGCGTTCTGTTTCGGCGCATCCGAGAAATCCTCGACCGATAACACGGTCAACGTACAATTTTCCATTGAAGGAGGCCGAATCGGCTTTGACTGGGTTCTACTCGCTCCACAGAACATCCGAGACAATGACAAGTTCGTTCAGTTTGCGGGAAAACTGGGCTACAAGGCTTTCGAATGTGAGGGGAACGATGTGAAATATCTGCGCGTGGAAGACGGCGACCTGCCGAAATTATGCGAGGCAACAATTCGCGATTTATACTCCATTTCCTCGGATACTGAGTTGGATTTGATTCCCGAAGGGTTCAAGTGGCCGTAAAAATATCCTCACGAAGCTTCCTTCCTCATTCCCAAACTTGGGAACAAGGGGATATTTTTATTGCATTTTTTACTCTGCGGCACGACCTTTTAATTCTGTCCGCCCCGGCCAGAAAGCGCGTCTCATCCGCGCGTCGTTCCAAGCCCACCCGTGGCACGGTGATGGCAGCCAAGCTTCGCGCTCAGTGCAACGACATGAGCGACGAACAAGGGGAAGCAGCCTATCTGCACGCGATGTCGGTGATCTATGGGGCAACCCAGCAAACAACTCGCGCTCGACACTAACGTCCTGCTCGATCTCGCGGACAGGGAACCGACGGTGACCCGGTTCCATCGAATTGCCTTGGAAAAAGGTTTTCTTTGGTGATTACGTTTACGGTTTTGAAAGAATTGGGCGCAACCTCTTTGGATGATAAAAAATCCCGCTCGAAAAGCCCTCGCCCACCTCGCCCTCGTCAAAATGCATTCTTGGCAGATAACGCCCATCCCCAAGAATGGCTTGTTTGTCGATTACGCCGAAGATTTTAGCAAGCTAGTTCGGAAATAGGACTGTTTCCTCCCAGCGAAAGGAATGATGGGCTTATTCTGGCCGAGGCTTCCCTGCACGGCTCGGCCATTTTGATCACCTCGGATCATCACTTCTTCAAATTTCATCAAGACGAGTTGGCGCTGGCTTTTGCCAGTAGTCAGCTTACCCGTACAGTTATTCCATTACGACCCTCGGCAGCGATCAATCGATTAATTCGTTAAGCGCACTCAAACCGCCGGAAAAAGCAGCAACTGCCGGGTGCGGAGAGTCTCGCCGATGGCAGTGATGCCCTCTTGCAGTGAGGAATTATTATCGACGAGCCACGCGCCGTTTTTCTGGTCGAGGATGGAGCGCAACAGCTCCGCCTGGCCGACCAGCTTTTGGTCGCTGGCCATGAGCTGCCGCAGCGTCTCCGCTTCCTGGCGATAGCGCTGGGTCATGCGGTCATTTTCCGGCACGGGCTGGGCGGTGATCAGGCCCTGAAGTGCGCCGATGGCCTTCGAGAGACGCTCGATCGCCTGCGCGTTCGCCACGGCAGCGGCATCGGGCCGCGGCTTCTCGCGCGAGGGCGGCGGCAGAAATTCTCGCCGATACTCGCGCTCGGCGGTCTCCACGCTTTTTCGCGCCGAGGCCAGCAGCACACCGACCTTGCTCCGGATGAGCTGATCGTCAGCGCGGAGCTGGTTTTCCGTGCGATAGAAATTATAGCCCCAACCGTAGAACAGATTGACGGCAATCTTTTCCAGCGCGCCGACATCATAGAAGGCGGAGGCGGACATTATTGGGGCTCCTCGGGTAAGGGCGGCAACGGCGAGTTGGGATCGAACCCGGTCGATTCCGCAGGCGAAGGGAAAGGCCTATCGCTCGGCATGCGCACGGGCTGGATCGGAGGCGGCAGGGCTGCTTCCTTGCTCGGCAGTCCTGTTTCCGGCCCGAGCGGATAGAAGCCCTGCGGTTGTCCGCCAATCTGGAAGGGCGCACCCACCGCCGCGTTCGGCGCGGAGACGAGACCACGCTCGGCCATTTTGAGCGCGAGATAATAGCGCACCGCTTCCATGGGAGAGAGCCCGATGGCCTGCAGCGAGATCAATTCCCGCATCCGCTCGTCCTTTGGGACGATGAGCACCTTGAGGTCGTTGAGCAGAATACCGAAGACCGCCAGGAATTCGGTCAAATGCGCCTTAACGGCTTCGCGAATCTCGAAAATACGCTCGTTGATCAGCTCCATTTTCGTGACCTGCACGATCTGGTTGATCGCCTGCTCGATGGCGGGCCCGGCGTAGTCGGCGACCTCCTTGGTATCGATCACGTTTCCGTTGAAGGGCAGATGCGTGATGAGTTCCAGCGCCGCTTCCCGAGAGTCGATATGGATGTAGTAATCGACCTGGTACGCCATCTCGGCCATCTCGGCGCTGGTGGCCATGCCCTGGCTGCGGATCAGGAGCTTCGAGCGGTTGATGTAGATGACCTCGTAGACCCAGGGCGAGTTGCCGCCGAAAAAGCCCTGCGCGATGGAGCCGAGCAGCGGCTTGTCGGGAGTCGACAGGGCGTATTGCCCCGTTTCGTAAACATTCAGCACCGCACCGCGTGCCTTAAGGACGCAGAACTCGTTGCTTTCGACTGTGAGCAGCGAACCGGAAACGATGCTTTCATCGGCAATCCGGATGGCGAGTCGGCGCGTGCCGAGCAAGTTGGAACCGTCGCGGTTGAGGGAAGTAATGACTTGGCGCGTGATGGCCATGGGAATCTCCTTGGGGGTTGGGAAGTTAGATAGCGGGCGAGAGAAACGCCTCCAACCGCACTTCTAACCAGCCGCAAGCCGAAGGCAAGACCGATCCCAAAGGAAAATTAATTTACCAGCGTCTTCTCGATGCAGGCGTAGGCGGAGTGGTTATGGATGCTCTCCATATTTTCCGCTTCGACCTTGTACCAGGTGATGTCGGGATGCGCGTTGCAACGCTGGGCCACGTTGCGGACGAGGTCCTCCACGAACACGGGATTATCGTAGGCTTTTTCCGTCACGAACTTTTCGTCGGGCCGCTTGAGCAACGAATAGATTTCGCTGCTGGCGGATTGCTCGACCAGCGCGATCATGTCCTCGATCCAGATCGCCTTCACCGAACGGAGCGCCAGCGTCACATAACCGCGCTGGTTGTGCGCGCCGCGGACGCTGATCGCCTTCGAGCACGGGCAGAGCGTCGTCACCGGGATCGTCACCGTCACGGTGAAGGTCACGTCCTTGCCGTGCGCGGCGGCGTCGAATTTCACCTGATAATCGACCAGCCCCTTCGCCTTGGTCACGGGCGCTTCCTTCTCCATGAAGTAGGGAAATTCCACCTCGATATGCGCGACCTGCGCGGCGAGCTTTTTCTGCAATTCGTGCAGCATCGTCGGCAGGTTCTCGACATGAATCAGCCGCCCGTGCGCATTAAGCACCTCGACGAAACGGCTCATGTGGGTGCCCTTGAAATCCTTAGGCAAATCGACCAGCAGGCTGATCCGCGCGACGGTGTCCTGGGTTTCATGGGCCTTGTCCCGCACCTCGATGGGGTGCAGCAAACCCCTCACGCCCACCTTGTCGATGCGCAGTTGGCGCGAGTCGGGCTGGCTCTGGCAATCGGCCAGCACAGGCGCAGCACCCTTGACCTGCGGGGGGTTCAGTGTTCCTTTATTCATCATTGGATTCTATCGTAAGAAAGGTCTCATGACAAATCACTGGAATATTTGGCTCTTCCGGTGCGTCATGTCTCACATAGAATCCAAAACCGGGCCGGGTCATTTGCATTTCAGGAAATCGACGCCAGCCTATTGATAAACCCCCACCGGAGAATCCATGCACGCCAACGCCAGAACCTTCCCGCCCTTCAGCCTCACCCGCCTCCTGACCACTGTCTTCCAACCCAAGGGCGGCGAACGCGTCGCCATCCTGATCGACCTGGAAAATCCCGACGACGTCAAGGATTTCGCCTTTCTCAAAAACCCGTCGCTGACCATTCAACGCCACGCCTACGAAGTGTTTTACCAAGGCCTGCAAAAGGGCGGATTGAAGGAAATGAAGCTGACCGGCGGCGATTTCTTCGCCTATCAAATCACCGGCGGCAGCAATCTCGACCTGCCCGACCGCGCCGTCTCGTCGGAGGGCCGCGACGTGAGTTTGGAAAAAGATGTCTATCCGAATTACGACATCATTCTCTGCATCTCGACTTACTCGGCCACCGCACCGCTGACGGCCTTCGCGAAGCAGTTCGGTTTTCGCGGAGCGACCCTGCACGGCCTGAACGAAATCATCCTGAGCAGCGGACTCGCCGTCGACTACAACGAGGTGAGCAAACAGGCGGAAAAATTGCGCCTCGGCCTGACCAAGGCCGATTGGTTCGAGGTCGATTTCAAAGTGGGCGAGAAGACTTACACGCTCAAGCTCATCATCAACCGGCAGGAGGCGCAGAAGAGCCATGGGATGTGTCGTGGCCCGGAGCCGGACGTCGCGAATCTTCCCGCCGGTGAAGTCTACTACGTGCCCGAAGGCGCGGAAGGCCAATTCCCCATGCGCTACGAGACGGGAACGATCGCGCTGATGGAGGTAAGCGGCGGTCGGATTCAAAAGGCGACGCTGCTTAAGGGAGATAAGGCCGAAGTCGACGCCCACAATGCCAAATTGGTGAGCGATCCCGTCACGGGAGAAATCGGCGAGCTCGGTTTCGGTACGCAGGAGCTGCCCGTTTCCGGTCGCGATATCCAGGACGAAAAAGTGCTCGGTACGATGCACGTCGCCACGGGCCGCAGCGATCATCTCGGCGGCCATCTCGTCCCGAAGCTCTTCAAGAACGCAAAGAACGCCACGCACGACGACATCCTTTTTTCACCCGCGAAAACGCCGGAGATCGAGGTCACTCAGGTGCGCATGCAACGCGATGGCAAAACCCAGGTCGTGCTGGAGCATTATCAGCCCGCGCCCTATTTGCTGAATTTGCTGAAGTAGCAGGGAAGAAACCTGGAGCTTAGAACTCGGCTGATTGCGAAGTTCTTAGCTCCACGTTCTTCACTCTTAGTTCCTCATAGGCCATCTGCATCCCGGCGGCTTTGTGCAGCGTCTCCTCATACTCGCGCGCGGGAGTTGAGCCCGCCGTGATTCCGCTGCCCACCGAGAAGTGGAGATTATTGCTCTCAAGCACCATCGTCCGGATCGCAATGCTAAATGCCGCGTCGCCGTTGTCGTCGAAGTAGCCGATGAGCCCCGTATAAATTCCACGCGGGCATGGTTCCAATTCCTGGATGATCTCGCAGGCCCGCTTTTTCGGTGCGCCGCTGATCGAACCGCCGGGAATGCATGCCCTCACCGCATCGAGCGCGTCGACCCCGGGCCGCAGCATGCCTTCGATGGTCGAGACGAGATGAAAAACCTGGGCGTAGCGCTCCAGTTGCACGAGCTGCGTTACAGTCACGCTGCCGTATTCGCAAATTTGGCCGAGATCGTTGCGTTCCAGATCGGTGATCATCACCAGCTCAGCCAGCTCCTTGGGATCGGTCTGGAGTTCAAAGGCGAGTTGCTCATCGCGAAGCGGATCGCGATCACGCGGACGTGTTCCCTTGATCGGCCGCGTCGTGATGTGCCGGCCCCGGATGCGCAGAAAAAGCTCCGGCGAAGCGGAGAGAATTCGCGTGTCGCCGAATTCGAGAAATGCCCCTCCCGGCGCCGGGCTGCGCGCCAGCAAAAGCTCGAAAAGGCGGTAAGGATTGCCCGTAAAGGGCGTGCTGAATTTCTGCGCGATATTGGCCTGATAAATATCGCCCGCCGCGATGTATTCCTGCGCCCGCGCAACCCGGGCTTCGAATTCCGCGCGGGTTTGGTTGGGCTGCCAGTCTGGAGGGACGACCTCCCGGTCGTCCGCCGTCTTTTTATCACATGAAGCCCGCCGCTCATTCCACAGCGCGCTGAAGCCGCTTTCCTTGAGCACCGAAATCTTCGGAAACCACGCGAAACGAAACGCTCCCTCGTAAGTGATATACCCCACCGCCGCGCTCTGCGGATGAACCGAATCGCGCCCCGTTTTGCGCCGTCGCGCCAGCGCTTCGCGGAGCTTTCCCCAGTCTTCCGGCCCGCCCGCAACGATTTCCTCCGGCTCCACAGCCTGCAGAATCGCTCCCGGTTCATTCCATGAGTTCAGCGAGACAAAGGGCATAATCCAATATGGCATCTTAAATCAATTGCGCCCAAACGATCTCGGTCTGCCCGCCAACCGGATTACTCGGCTCGAAATAAATCGGTTGGGCCGACCCAACTTCGATCATCGCCAGCCGGTACTTCTTCCACAGCGGCAAACCCCAAAGCTCCTCCGGCGAAAAACCGCACTGCTTCAGATTTCGCGGCGAAAATTCGAGATAGATATTTTTCACCGGCAGGTCGCCCAAGCCTCCGAGCACTTCGGGCTCAAAACCCTCGACATCGATTTTGAGCAGGTCAATTTCAGCCAGCCCTTTCTCGCGCGCCACCTGATCGAGCCGCCGGATGGGGACCTTGATCGCCTCGCAATCGTGGGTGAGCTGCCCGAACGACGCAAAGCTGGGTCGGTGCTTGGGAACATGAAACGTGCGAACTTCCTCCACGCGTCCCATCGCGCAAGTCTCCAACTCCACCGAAAAACCGTTGAGCCTCAAATTCGCCGCGCAACGGGAAATCATGGCTGGATTGGGATCGACCGAAATGATCCGCGCCCGGCCACCGGTCAGCCTGGCCAGGAGGCAGGAGACATAGCCGATGTTGCACCCGACATCCACCACGGTCGAAATCGCCGGGGTCAGCCGCTCCAGGGACATGCGCAGCTCAGCCTCGAACTCACCTTCGAAATAGATCGCGTTATCGAGCGGATCGCCGATGCGGCACTCCATCCGAAATCCGGGTGTCGTTTCGCAAATGACGACCTTGCCGCGCTGGCCCCGGCTGAATTTCCGGCGCGCCGAATTTCTGAGCCACTCTGGAATCCGTCCCGCTTTCTGCCGGCCGAGAAAGCTCCAGAGCGCGGCGACAGGTGTCAGGCTGTCGCTCATGTTAAATCCAACTGCACGCCGCGTCTCCGCCTAGGCGACGACCTGCACTTCCGCTTTCGTCGCGCCCTTGACCTTGGACTTCTTGAGGAAAGGCAGCGTCTTTTCGACCGTGGCCGCGACACTGATGCCATATTTCGCGCGGAGCGCGTCGGGCTTGCCGTGCTCGATGAAGGCGTCGGGCCATCCGATGCGCACCACGGGCGTTTGCAGGCCGCGATTGGACAGCTCCTCCAAAACGGCACAGCCAAATCCGCCGGCCAGCACGTGGTCTTCCATCGTGACGACGACATCGGCGCTGCGGGCGAAGAACGAGATGGTGTCGCCATCGAGCGGCTTGACCGAGCGCGGATTGATGACCGCGGTGGAGAAGCCGCGCGCTTCGAGTTCCTTGGCGACTTCCATGGCCATGGGCAGGAGCGCGCCCAGACCGAGAATAACCGCCTGCGTACCATGTTTGACGACCTCGGCCTTGCCGATGGGGATGAGCGCGGGTTTGGCCTTGAGCGCGACACCGGGGCCGTTTCCGCGGGGGTAGCGGATGGCGATGGGGCCGTCATGATGCAGCGCGGTGAAGAGCATGTCGGCCAGTTCATCCTCGTTGCTGGCATCGAGATGAACCATGTTGGGGATGCAGCGGAGATAGCTGATGTCGAAGAGGCCGTGGTGGGTCGGGCCGTCGTCGCCGGAGAGGCCGCCGCGGTCCATGGCGAACACGACGTTGAGATTCTGCAGGCAGACGTCGTGGACGATCTGGTCGAACGCGCGCTGGAGGAAGGTGGAATAGATCGCGCAGAACGGCTTGTAGCCTTTGGTCGCCATGCCCGAGGCGAAGAGGACGGCGTGCTCCTCGGCGATGCCGACGTCGAAATATTTGTCGGGATGCTTCGGGCGGAAGAGATCGAGCGCGGTGCCGTTCGGCATGGCGCCGGTGATGGCCACGACCTTCGAGTTCATGTCGGCCAGCTTGACCATGGTCTCCGCGAAAACCTGCGAGTAGGTCTTTGGCGCGGGCGTGCTGGTTTCGATGCCCTTTTCCGGGTCGTAGGTGTTCGGTCCAACGCCGTGATATTTCTTCTGCTGCGCGACGCCGATGTCGAAGCCCTTGCTCTTCTTCGTGAGGACGTGGAGCAAAAGCGGATGCTGGTGATGCTTGGCGAAATCGAGCGTCTTGATCAGGTTCGGCAGATCGTGGCCGTCGATGGGGCCGTAATAGGAAAGGCCCATTTCCTCGAAAATGAGGCTGGGGCGATGACCGGTGGAGAGCAGGCCCTTGACGACGCCTTCGGCCTTCAAAGCGAGCTGCTTGCCGGTCTCGCCGGTGTAGCGCTGCACGAGCTTTTCCATGCTGCGATGGAGGTTCTCGTAGCGGGGATTGGTGACAATGTCGGTGAGGTATTTCGCAATGGCGCCGACGTTCTTGTCGATCGACCATTCGTTGTCGTTGAGGATGACGATGAGCCGCTTGGCATGCGTGGAAATGTTATTGAGCGCCTCGTAAGTGATGCCGCAGGTGAAGGCCGCGTCGCCGCAGAGCGCCACAACATGCTCCGTGCCGCCCTTCAGGTCGCGCGCGGTGGCCATGCCGAGAGCGGCGGAGAGCGCCGTGCCCGCGTGTCCCGCACCAAAGCTGTCGTGCTCGCTTTCGGTGCGAAGCATGAAGCCGTTGAGGCCACCCGCCTGGCGGATGGTGTTGAAGCGGTCGCGGCGTCCGGTGAGAAGCTTGTGCACGTAGGCCTGGTGGCTGACATCGAAAACGAAGCTGTCGGTCGGCGTATCGAAGACGGTGTGCAGCGCAATGGTCAGCTCGACCACGCCGAGATTGGGCCCCAGATGACCGCCGGTCTTGGCCAGCACCGAGATGAGTTCCTCCCGGATTTCCTGGGCCAGCTTGGGTAGTTCCTCAAGGGGAATCTTTTTGACGTCGGCGGGGGAATTAATCGAATCGAGAAGGCGTGCCATAGGTTAAGGGGTGAGAGTTAGCGCGATGCATGCCCCTGAGGCAAGATTTATTGCACGAGAAGCTTCGAAGGGATTAAGGGTCATGTCACCCGGCTTAACCACGCTGGCCCGTTACAGCTTGCAAGTCTTTCAGCCACGTATCGAGCAAAACGATCTCCTTCTCGTGGATCCATCCCCCTTTGATCAATTCCAGGTAGCACAACTTCAAATTCGCGTTGATAGCTTCCGGCCCGGGAGCAAGTTCCAGGGAATCTAGCGCCCGGGCGATCGCCGCGTTGTTTAAATAGCCGGGGACTTCATCAGCGAAGTCTTTCAAGAGATCATGTTCATTTCTGTCCTGATCAACGGTCGCGGAGTGAAAGGAAACGTTCCACCCACAAGTCCATAAAATCCGCTGGGCAACAAAGCTTCGCCAGATATCGGTCATTCGGAACGAGCAAAAGGTAGGCAGATAAAGCAGCGCAAAAGCCTCGCGAAAGATGGTGGTGTTCTGGCTGTTGAACGGACACCACGTCTGGGCCGCGAGAATGACGGGAGGAGCCTGATGAAAGTTGACCGGCAGCGGAAAAAGCATCCGGTAAATCGCGTCCACGTCGGGATTATTATCCGCGAGCCCCTGCTGGATCGGACAAGGGACCGTCCGGGTCTCCGCCCTCGGCGGAAGATTTCCCACGGCTGAACGGACCCGCTCGATCGGAAAGCCCCGCGGATAGATGGATGTATCCGAGAAATAAGCATATGCATTGAGCCATTTTTCCCCGGCAAGGAAGTTTCCTGTCACCATGCAATTCCGGTCATCCCAAAACCCCTCTTTGGGAAAGTTATCATCATCGGTTTCGACGATAAACTCCGCCCCGGCGGCGATAGACAAAAGGTATCCGATGTTTTTTCGAGTATATGACCTCTCATGGCACAAACCGGCAAAATCCAGCGAAAGTGAACGCTGGCGTTCAAGGCTGTAGAAATCGCAACCGGGAAGATCAAAATCGCGTGGACTTTTGCTGTCGCCAATGACGATGAACTTTACGCCGCGAAGGGCGGCCGCTTCAGCCAGTTTCCTTAAGACAGCGTTGGGGCTGGCGATCGAAGTAACAACCACAGCGCCTTTGTTTATTGATATATTCATAAAAATCCTTTTGTCCCAAAACTCTTCTATAATCGTTAAAGAGACGACTTAACTGGAGGCCATATTCTCTACCATTTCCATTTGGAAAGTTTTAAGGGATGCATGTAAAGATAGCTGCGGTCCCAGTCTTTCACCAGATTCGAGAGGGAATTCTCCTCTTTCCGGGTGATTTCATTGAGGATCGCCATTTTGCGCTCCATCTCTTCGTACGTTTCTATGGGAAACCAGACGTTAAACCCCTGGCGGGGGCAGGACGCCTCTGTTTTTAACTCCGGGCAGGAAAGCGCAATCGCGGTGGGTATCGCTATCTCGACGAAAACACGCGCCGCGGCCAGAACGCCGCAGTAATGCACGAATTCCTCGAAGGCCGAAACGGGCAGACTAAAAATGTCAGAATAGCCTCCCAGCAACGGATATTCGAGGGTGACGGGATTGAACCTATGAAGCAACTTCTCACGCGCATGCCAGATGTTTCCTTTAAATAGCTTCCAGTTGGCGTAGGCGTTTTTCAATAAAGGCTTTTTGATCTTTCGGATATAGGGCACGTAATTGCGCAGCACCATGGATTCCATTTCTATATGGCGCGTCAGCCTTCGTTTGGCTTCGTCATAGGGAGGCAGTTCGCCGCCGATTTCCAGCCCATGATGTTTAAAAGTTATTTTTCTGGCCTCGGTCACACCGCGTCCATATTGCCCTTTGGAAAGATCATGAAGTTCCGAGACAAATCCATCCTTCGCACTCAGGCCAAATTCCTTCTCGGCATTATCCTGTGTAATCAAGGGATCGAGCAGTAGATCATCGCTGAGAAAAAGCAGACGATCCGGGGGATCCTCCATCAATTTCCGGGCAGCCTGCGCAACAAAGACCTGGAAGACAAACGAGTTGTCATAGACCGGAATTACATTCTCAGCATGACCCGGATAAAACGGCACTAAATGCCAGATTTTGCGAAACTTCCCTGCATAATAACGATCTAGTTTTGCGATGTTGGATTCGTACTTATGGTTATATATCAAAACCAGATCAATCATTCCCATCCTCCTTGCCGGAGGAAATTACGGACTTCAATTTGACATGTCCAGATTCTTCCACCTGCGCTGGCGGCATGGTGGATTACCCGGACGTAACGACCTCCGTCTTGCCCACTTCGCTTGAACCTGTAACGTCATTTCAGCGTCAAAAGACGTAACCTACGCATGAAACGAATTCTTCTCACCACGGGCTGCCTGCTTGCCGCGATTGTCCCGGCGCTGGCTCAAACGGTTGGTAACGACGCGGTTGCCGAGGTCAACAAGGAGACGACGCTACTCGGCATGGTCGCCGCCGCCGGATGGGTGATGATTCCGCTGGCGCTGGCCTCGATGCTGACGCTGACCCTCGTCATTTATTGTTTCTTCACCCTGACGGAAAAGAGCATCACCACGCCGGAATTACTCGAACGCATGGAGCCCTTTTTCGAGAACGAGGATGTGGAGGGCCTGGCCGTCTACGTCGCCGAGCGGCCCCAGGCGACCGCCCGCATTGTGGACCGCACGCTGCAATTCCTCGAGCGCCATCCCGGCGCGGATGCCGACTCGATCCGCATCGTGGCCGATACCGAGGGCAACCGGATCGCCGCAGCGCTCAACCAGCGCGTGCTTTACATCATGGACGTCGGCGTGCTCTCGCCGATGCTCGGGCTTTTCGGCACGGTGGTCGGCATCCTGAATTCGTTCGGGCACATCGCCTCCGAAGCCAGCCCGATGCGCACGATGTTGCTGGCCGGCGGCGTCTCGCAGGCGCTCGTGTCGACTGCGGCGGGGCTGACCGTGGGCATCACGGCGATGGCGTTCTACGCCTATTTTCGCGGGCGCGTTAATCATCTCGTTTCCATTCTCGAATCGGAGGGAACGCTGCTGACGCAGGAGCTGATCCTGCTCAGCCAGCGGCACCGCGTGACACGCGTGACCACCCGCTAATTTTCCCGCCATGAACCTGCGCCGCCGCATCAACCAGGACCCGATCCAGCTTCAGCTCGCGCCGATGATCGACGTGATCCTGTTCCTGCTTTGCTTCTTTCTGCTCACCTGGAACCTGGCGCGCTACGAGCAGGATCTCGAGGTAAAAGTGCCGGTCGCGCGCAACGGCACGCCGCCCAGGCAACTGCCCGGCGAGGTCATCATCAACCTGCGCTCGGACGGCACGGTGGAACTGGAACGCACGACGCTTTCCCTCGATGACTTGCAAACGAAGCTGAGCGCGATCGAGCAGGTTTATCCCGAGCAGGCGGTGGTTTTGCGCGGCGCGGAAAACGTGGAGTACAAGTATGTCGTGAAGGTGCTCGATACCTGCCGCGCGGCGAAGCTGACCAACATCGCCTTCGCCACGAATCGTCCGGGAAAGGACGACTCGCAGTAATTTCCTCATGTAGTCGCTGTATTTTGACGCAATAACGGAATTACGGAATTTTGGACGGGATTAACACGATTAACACGATTCGGAAGGTAGCCGTCGCGAGCCCCGCGACGATGCAGTCTGTTGGGCTTGTCCTGTGGGCGGCAGCTTTATTCCTGACGAGTTCAGGAATGACCTCAGCCCAGGACAACAACGTGCCGGTTGCTCCCGCAGCGGACCAATCGACAGCTCCCGTGGCGCAGCCGGTGTTCGCGACTCCGCCCGACACTTCCACGAACGCGGCACCCGCCGGAGGGCTGATCGTCACTACGCCCGCCGCTGCCCGGTTCGACAGCGCAATGGTCTCCTTCAACGCAGGCCAATATGCCGACGCAGTCACGGCGTTCTCCGATTTCGTGCGCGACTTTCCCAGCGACCGCCGACGCGAAGAGGCGCTCTTTCGCCTTGCCGAGTCGTACCGCAACCTGGGCCGCACCGACGACGCCCTGGCCGCCTACACATACCAGGTGCAGACTTATCCCGACGGGCCGCTCCGCGTGAACGGCGAGATGCAGCGCGGCGCGATCCTTTTCGACGCGGGCAAGTTCGCTGACGCGGTCGCGCCGCTGCAGCTCGTCGTGGACAAGGGCGATGGCGCATTGCAGCAGGTCGCGAAATATCTGCTGGGCCGTTCCCTCCTCGCCACGCAAAAGGAAATGGACGGGCGCGCGTTGCTGGAGGGCCTCGCCCGCCAGCAACCGCCGGGGAAATTCGCGGGCAGCGCGGCCCAGGCGCTGGCCGAGCTGGACGATTCGGAAAGCAAATTTACAGAAGCGCTGCTCCTCTGGCAGGAGGCTCTGACGCTGGCAACCGACCCGACAACGCAGGCCACGGCGGCCGCGCGCGGCGGCTGGTCGGCGCTCGAAGCGAAGCAGCCGGCCGACGCGGAGAAGCTTTTTCAGATCGCGCGCGGGTTCGATGCTGCGGGCGGCGAGCCGAGGAAAGTCGCGAACACGGGGCTGCTGCGGATCATGTTCGAGCAAAAGCGCTACGCCGAATGGGTTGCGCTCTACGCGGCGGAGAAAGCCAAGCTCCTCGACAGCGCGCGCTCCGAGATTCTTTACGATCTCGGCCACGCCCAATTCTCCCTCAAGCATTGGCCCGAGGCCGTCGCCGGTTTCGATCAATACCTCAAAGACTTTAGCTCGCAGGACACGGCGGTGACCGCGGCCTACGAACGCTTCCTGGCGCTCACCCAAATCGACCGCAGCAAAACGGCGAGTGAAGCCGAGTCCTACCTGACGGCGTGGCCGAAGACGCCTTATCGCGCGCGGGTAAGGCTGCTCGAAGCGCAGGAGCTTTCGCGCGAGAACAAATTCGCGGATGCTTTGCCGCTTTGGGAAAATCTCTCGACTGTGACCGAAGATGCGCCGTGGCCGCATCAGGACATCCTGCTGGAACTCGCGCGCGCCTACGATGAATCGGGGAATTTTCCGAAGGCGGCCACGGCGTACCAGGCCTATTTCGACGATCTTGCCGCGGAGGAAAAACCGCTCGGTGAACCGGAACAAAAAAGACTGGATCGGCAGCTGTTGCAGGCCCAGGCGCGCCTCGCCGTCTGCCTGCAAAAATCGAACCAGCTCCTGGCGGCAACCAATGCGTGGAAGACAGTGCAGTCGCTCGCCCCCGAGGGCTCGCGCGAGCAGGAGGCGGCGCTCGAGGCGCTCGGGCTGATTTATGCGCGCGGCGGTCCCGATCAGGCCGCCGACATGGCGACGACCTTCCGCACGCTGCTGGATAAATTTCCGCAGACTCCGCTCCGCGCCATGGCCTCGTTTTCCGTCGGCGATTCGTTGTTCAATAATCACGATTACGCGGGCGCGGAGCCGTTGCTTAAAAACGCGCGCACGTGGGATGCCGCGACCTGGATGCAGCCCGCGACGCAACGGCTCGTGCTGGGCGCGTATGGCATGAAGGATTACGCCAAGACCGCATCTTACGTGAAGGAGTACGACGCGCTGCCCATGCCGACCGATCCGCAGGCGCAAATCACGGCGCGCCTTCCGGCCGCGTTGTTCTACTGGCTGGCGGAAAGCGCGCGCACGTCGGGCAAATGGGCCGAGGCGGAGAATTATTATGCGCGCGTGACGAATCATCCCGATCCGGGCGATCTGCTGGCCGGGGCGTGGTGGCAGCTCGGCGAAGTGCAGAGTCACCGCAAGGAGTGGTACACCGCCGTGGCGAGTTATCAAAAGTACCGCGACCTCAAGCCGGACGCGAAGGACGCGACCATCGTTCTGCTCGCGCTCGGTCGGGCGCAACTCGGCGCGCAAAATTACGACGCGGCCAAGGCGCTCGGCAACCAGGCGCTCTTGCAGGAGCCGGAAGGTCCACGCAGCGCGGCAGCGCGAATGCTCCTCGGTGAGACCTGGTTCGCGACCGCGAATTATGCCGAAGCGGCGCGGACGTTCGCGTTGATCGCGGTTCTTTTCGACGATCCCCAAATCACGCCGCAAGCGATGTCACGCGCCGCGGATGCGTTTGATAAAGCCGGGGATTCAGGCTCCGCGAAGGATTGGCGGCAAAAGCAGAAGGATAAGTATCCGCAGTTTCAGGCGACGCCTTATTTATAGAGTCTGTTCTTTCAAGAGCCGAGTTGTCCAAAAATCCTGGCAATGATGATAATCACGACAAGGACGACCAAGAGCGAAATCAAAGCGGCCATCAACGCTTCGATCTTTGGAGCTTTATTCTTGAGCGCAATGGCCAACCCGATTGAAGCTGCAACAAAAAGTATTGTTAAAAAGTAAAACATCGTACCAGCGCCCCGATCATCCCCACGATCTTATGACGCTCCCATCCCGCCTCAGGTTTCGAAATTTGGTTCGATTTTTCTCCTCGTTCCCAAATGAATTTGGGAACGAGAGAAAGACGCTCCAGCCACAGCGACCACAGTTTACATCGGCACGCCTGAGCGTTAGTTTCATCTACCTCCAAAATTATGAAGCTTGCACTGGATGACGTTCGAATTCGCGCCGTCGAACCCCTCTTCACCGCGAATGAATTGAAGAAAGCCCTGCCCGTCCCGGCCGAGGTCGCGCAGACCGTGGCGACGAGCCGCGCCCAGATCGCCGAGATTATCCAGGGCAAGCAGAATCGCTTTCTGGCCATCGTGGGCCCATGCTCCATTCATGATCCGAAGCAGGGCCTGATTTACGCGCAACGGCTGGCCGAACTGCGCCGCAAGGTCAAGGATGTCATGCTCATCGTCATGCGGGTCTATTTTGAAAAGCCGCGCACCACGGTGGGTTGGAAGGGCCTGATCACCGATCCCCACCTCGACGGCTCGGACGATATCGCCGCGGGACTCAAGCTGGCGCGCTCCGTTCTTTTGGACATCGGCAAGCTGGGCCTGCCCGCCGCCACGGAATTTCTCGATCCGATCGTGCCGCAGTACATCGCGGATTTGGTTTCCTGGGCGGCCATCGGCGCGCGGACGACGGAATCGCAAACGCATCGCGAGATGTCGAGCGGCCTGTCGATGCCGGTCGGTTTCAAGAACGGGACGGACGGCGACTACCAAACGGCGCTCGATGCCATGGTCTCCTCGCGCTCGCCCCATTCGTTCCTCGGCGTTTCACCGGAAGGCGCGGTAAGCATCATTCGCACCACCGGCCATCCCTCGGGCCATCTTGTCCTGCGCGGCGGGCGGAAAAAAGCGAATTGCGATTCCGCCACAATGACCGAGGTGCTGGCGAAAATGGACAAGATGGGGCTGACCCCGTCGCTGCTGGTCGATTGCAGCCACGCCAACTCGAACAAGCAGCCGCTCGCGCAGCCGCAGGTCTGGGAAAGCATGGTCCGGTTTCACCTGGAGCAGGAACCGCGCGTGGTGGGCGCGATGCTTGAGTCGAACCTGGAAACCGGACGGCAGGATTTGATTCCAGGCCAGCCTTTGAAGCCGGGGCTTTCCATCACCGACTCGTGCCTGGGCTGGACCGAGACGGAAAAGCTCATCCTCGAAAGCGCCGGGCAATTGCGGACTAAGGGAAAGTCATCGTAGACCGCCGCCAGACTGTTTTCGATTTAGGTATACGCCCTCTTTATGGATGGCCCGGGTACGACACGCGTGCCCGTGTTGTCCGGGCCACCCGAATCGCAACGCCGCCGAGCGTGCGACGACTACCGCAAAAAAGTTTGAAGCCGAAACGCCTCAATTCAGTCCAAGAAATAACTATGAAAATCACTCGTTTTCGTTTGGCGCTGCTGGCTCTCTTTGCCATCGTCGCCTCCTTTGCCGGTTCCACTCAAGCGTCCGCACAATCGTTCAGCATCCAGATTGGCACCCCGCCTCCGCCGATGGTTTATGAACACCGCTGGGCTCCGCCCTATCGTGGCGCGGTCTGGATTCCCGGTCATCATGAATGGATCAATGGTCGCTGGGTCTGGGTTGGCGGCTATTACACCTACCCGCCCCGTCGCGGCGGCTACTGGGTCCCCGCGCGCTACCGGGGCGGCTATTATTATCCCGGCCACTGGGCATATTAATTTGCAGCGTAGCCGTGCTCGTGAGAGCACGGATTACAAAGGCGCGGTTACCTCTCTTCTCCGCCGTCTCACGACGGCGGCTACGAAGCAGATTGACCCCACCCGTACTCTGCCCGATAATTCGAGATGCCTGTTGAAGCTCCACTCCCCGTAAAATCGTTGCACACCTCACCCCCTGCCCCGGAACAATCCGTCGCGCGCACGGAGGTCGAGGCGCTTTACGATCAATACGTCGTGCCGCTGGCCAACCGGGGCCTGACTCTCGTACGCGGCAAGGGCCGGCATGCGTGGGACGACCAGGGCCGGAAATATCTCGACCTCGGCGGCGGCGTCGCGGTCAACAGCCTCGGCCATGCGCATCCCGCGATCCGGGACACGCTCGCGCGGCAGGCCGACATCCTGATTCACAGCAGCAACCTTTACTACAACGAGGGGCAGGGCCGGCTCGCGCAACGGATCGTCGAACTCACCGGGCCGGGCAAAGTTTTTTTCTGCAACAGCGGCGCGGAGGCCAACGAGGGCCTGATTAAACTGGCGCGGAAATTCGGTCATGAGACCGGTCGTTACGAAATCATCACGGCGCAAAATTCCTTCCATGGCCGGACCATGGCGACGCTCTCCGCCACCGGCCAGGACAAGATCAAGCAGGGCTTCGACCCGCTGGTGCCGGGCTTTGTCCACGTTCCCTACAACGATCTCGCGGCCATCGAGGCGGCCATCACGCCGAAGACCGCCGCAGTGCAGATCGAGGGCATCCAGGGCGAGGGCGGCGTTTTCGTGGCCACGCCGGAATACCTGCTCGGCCTGCGCGCATTGACGCAAAAGCACAATCTGCTCCTGCTGTGGGACGGCGTGCAGTGCGGCTATTTCCGGACGGGCCGGTGGCAGAGTTACGAGCGGATTCTCGAGGGAGTTCCGGGCGGCTCCGGCTTTGCCCCGGACGCCATCGCCATGGCCAAATCACTCGGCGCAGGCTATCCCATCGGCGCGGTTTGGATTCGCGAGCCGTATCAGAATACCTTCACGCCGGGCAGTCATGGCACAACCTATGGCGGATCGCCGCTGGCCTGCGCCGTGGCGCTCACGGTCCTTGACGTGGTTGAGCGGGAAAAACTCGCCACCAATATCCGGGACCGGGGCGAGGAATTGAAGCGGGGCCTGGAGGCATTAGTCGGCACGCGGGGCATCCAGGAGGTGCGCGGCTTTGGAGGACTCATCGGCCTGGTTACGACCGGGGAACCTGCCTGCGTCGTGTCGAAACTGACCCAAGCAGGGCTCATCCTCATACCTGCAGCGAACAAGACGGTCCGGTTTCTTCCCCCCCTGAACGTGACCGCGGACGAGATCGCCGAGGCACTGGGGATCGTGAAGAGCGTCTTATAAGAAGTGCTTATGGAAATATTAAGTCAAGGGAGCCGATCCGCATTACTCCTTGTGACAAACTATTTTGGAGTCACTTCGGGCAATTTAGCGGCGTAAAAAAAAGTAGCCTAAATGCTCTTTTTTGTGTTGGCATATCTTCTTTAGAGACTACTATAGTTTGTAGAGGTTCTCTTGTAAGGCTTAATATAAGTATGCGCGATTCGAAAACATCGCTAAAATTTCCTCCAACTCTAAGGTACAAAATGAAAAAAATCCGCACTTCCGCCTTTCCCACCATTATCGCTGGAGTGGTTTCTCTTCTCACCGCCGGGATGGCATTCGCGGACAATGTTTACGTGACGAACAATGGAAATGATTCCGTTTCAGAGATCTCGGGCGGTGTTGTTACCACCTTGGCGGATACTAACCTGGATGGCCCAACCGGCATCGCGGTCTATGGCAACAATCTGTATGTCGCCAATAACGCCAACCCCGGAACAGGCTATGTCGCAGAATTTTCGCTCTCCGGCACCTACGAAGGAATTGTTGTCGGCGGACTTTGGAATCCCCGAGGAATTGTTTTTGACAGCACCGGCAACATGTATGTGACGAACCAGAGCAGCGGTCAAATTGTCGAGGTTCCGTCAGGCGGAATGGGTTCGGTCGTTGTCAGCGGCTTGAATTTTCCGAACGGAATTACCATGGATAGCTCCGGGAATCTTTTTGTCACCAACGGCCAGGGTAACAGCATCGATGAGATTGCCACATCGGGCGGCACGGTCGTATCCAGCACTCCGACACCGTTCATCACCACAGGCCTGAATAATCCGGTTGGCATTGCCTATGACTCGCAAGGCGTCAATGCGGGAAACCTGTTCGTCGTGGACAACGACAACACGGTGCTGGAGTTCAATGCGACGACCGGTGCGGCAGTTCCGCCCACTCCCTTCATCACCGACTTGAACGCTTCCGATAAAATGGACGGCATTGCGATCGATAGCTCGGGCGATTTCTACGTCACCGACAATGGAGATAATTCGGTCACGGAATACAACTCCGATGGCGAGGTTTTGAACGTGTACAATACTCCTTTCGACTTTGACGGATCGTGCTACGTGGCCACGTCGCTGGTGGTGCCAGAACCCACGACCTACGCCATGATGCTCGGTGGACTGGCATTACTCTCTCTTTTCATCCGTCGCCGCCAACTCTCGGTCGTCAAGCTCTAGGAGCTTGCTGAAAAAGGCCTTTTTCAGCTCCCTCTCGCGCCTGCGCAATCCAACCCGGTGCTTGGCGTTTTGACAAAGCTTTGGGTAAGCGGCCATGTTCCTACGCGGGGGCTACTCTGTTTTATAGCATTTTAAATAATACTATAGCCGTTTGAGAGAAGGATTCGTAATGGATCAAGCCCCAAAGGGGCGACCTAGCCCCAGCCCAGGGCAACGCCCTGGGTTAACCCCATCGCAAAGAACGAGCCCTGTAAGGGCGACATAAAGCGAGGAGATTTAAGTCGCCCTTACAGGGCTTTGGCACTCACTCTGATTTCCCAGGGCGTTGCCCTGGGCTGTGGTTATTAAGCCCCGTTGGGCCTACTGATCGGCTACGGTATTATTTAGAATGCTCTATCCGCTTTGCCCTCCGCGGATAAGTTTTCGCCAAACCATTTTACAGAGAGCAAAATCCTGTATTTTATCTGATGTCATTCTCCATCCTGACCCAGACGATCCTCCTGTTGCTTGCGTCCAATACGTTCATGACCTGCGCGTGGTACGGTCACCTCAAGTATCTGGAGAACCGGCCGCTTTGGATCGTCGTCCTCATCGCCTGGAGCATTGCTTTTTTCGAGTATTGCTTCCAGGTGCCGGCCAACCGTATCGGCTTTCGCCAATTCGATGGCTATCAGCTCAAAATCCTCCAGGAAATCATCACGCTCGTCGTCTTTGTGGTCTTTGCCAAGCTGGTGCTGAACGAGGACTTGAAGTGGAACTACATGGTCAGCTTCGCCCTCCTGGCGGGAGCAGCCTGGTTTGCCTTTGCGTTCAAGTCATCGTAAAGCGCTGATTGCTAACGCGCGCTAACTTCGCTACAACTAACCTCCCCTGCCATGCCTTCTTCTCCCGCCGCTCCCTACGTGGGCACTTACACTGCTCTTGTCACCCCTTTTCGCGATAATGTGCTCGATGAAGGCGCCTACACCCAACTGCTCGAGCTGCAAATTGCGGCTGGTATCGACGGGGTGATTCCGGTCGGGACGACGGGCGAATCAGCCACGCTCACGATGGAAGAGCATCTGCGGGTGATCGAACTGACTGTGCAGGTGGTAAATCGGCGCCTCAAGGTCATTGCCGGCACGGGCTCCAATAATACAACGGAAGCGGTCTATCTGACCCAGCAAGCCAAGAAGCTCGGCGCGGATGCAACCCTGATCGTGACGCCCTACTACAACAAGCCGACGCAGGCCGGCATCTTCGCCCATTACTCGGCCCTGGCCGAAGCAGCGTGGCTGCCGATTATTACCTACAGCGTACCGGGACGATGCGGAGTGGAGATCGGGGTCGACACGATGGCCGCCCTTGTCCTCAAGCATCCCAACATTGTTGCGATCAAGGAAGCGGGCGGATCGATCGAACGCTTCAGCCAACTGCGCCAGGCGTTGCCGGACAATATCGCGATTTTGAGCGGAGACGATTCGATGACGCTGCCCGCGCTGGCGGTCGGCGCGACCGGGGTGATCAGCGTGGCGTCGAATTTGATCCCGAAGCAGGTCGGCGACATGGTGCGGACTTTCCTCGGCGGCCGCGCGAAGGAAGCCGAGCAGATGCACCGCAAATATTACCCTCTGTTCCGCGATCTCTTTATCGAGGCCAATCCGGTGCCGGCGAAGGCGGCGCTCGCGCGGCAAGGCTGGATGACGGAAGACGTGCGGATGCCCCTTGTCCCGCTGCAACCACAAAATCGCGAGAGGTTGGAAGTCACTCTCGGCAAGTTCGGGCTTTAAGGCGCGATATGAACCCGGACATTACCAGGCTGATCATTGTCGGATCGAAGGGCAAAATGGGCCAGGCGCTCGTGCGTCTCGCGGACTTGGACCCGAGATTGGAGTTGACCGCCGGCGTCGACAAGGGCGACAACGTGCTCGATGCTATCGACCGCTGCGACGTGGTGATCGAGTTCGCGCATCATTCCCTGTCGGCTGATCTCGCGAAAATCGCCGCCGAACATCGCAAGGCGCTGGTCATCGGCACGACGGGCCATGGCGCGGAGGAACGCAAGGCCATTGAAGCGGCCTCGCGGAGCATTCCGATTGTCTTCGCGCCCAATTTCTCCGTCGGGGTGAATCTCCTCTTTTACCTGACGCAAATCGCGGCGGAAACGCTCGGGGAGAATTACGACCAGGAAGTCGTGGAGATGCACCACCGGCAAAAGCTCGACGCGCCCAGCGGCACCGCCCGGCGATTGGGAGAAATCCTGGCCGAAGCGTCCGGCGGCAACTACGAAGACCTGACGCTTCACGGGCGCCATGGAGATGTCGGCGCGCGCGCCAAGCGGGTGATCGGCATGCATGCCCTGCGGGGCGGCGATGTCGTGGGCGACCACACCGTCCACTTCTCGACCATCGGCGAACGGCTGGAGCTGACCCACCGCGCATCGAATCGTGATACTTTCGCATCAGGCGCTCTTCGCGCCGCACATTGGGTCCGCGCGCAATCACCCGGTCTCTATTCCATGCAGGACGTGCTCGGGTTGAAGCGATAAAAGGACCTGGCTTGCTCGCATGTCATATTTCGCCGGCAACAATCACCTGCCCCATCTCCTGATCGGCAAGGGTGACGGAAACGCTTCTTTACGCGGAAAATACGGGCAAAATAGGTGACCCTGAATTCAATTTACCGGCAACACCCATCAAAGGAGTTCTGCCTCCGAACTATCACTACGTATCTTTGAGAAATTGCGAGAAAAACCAGGCTTACGGCGTTCCGTACGAGCTGGTGGGCGCGGTCAATCCGCAGCTTGAACCAGGCTTTACTTTCCCGGGGGGAGAAAACTCCAAGTATGCGCTTAAATTTTCTGTCTGGCCGTTCAAGAGCGTTTATTTTCCCGAGCGTTTCTACCCTCCCAACGAGGACGAATGGAACGAACACATCGTCGGGTGCAACCAATCGTTTATTCTGAAATTGAACACGCGCTATCGAATCCATTGTTGGGTCAAAGCGCCGGATAACGTGTCGGATTTTCGCTACAAGCTCGTCCCGCAGGGCTACGCAAGCCCGAAAGGATTTCGTGGCTATTCTATTATAAACCCTGTAGATAGCGGAACCGATTGGACAGAATTTACGTCAAATATCCAAATCGATAATCCGGCTGACCCGACCGTCAAAACGTGGGCCTATAAATTTGAGTTCGATTTACCGGCCAGGGAACCTTTTACATCGACGACCTCCAGATTCAGGAAGAGTTGAACTAGGCCTTGTCAGGATACCGCGGGCGAACCACGCGGCAGGGGTTTCCACAGCAAATCATTCCTGCCGGCATATCCTTGGTGACCACGGAACAGGCTCCGATGATGCAGTCATCTCCGACCATAATTCCCGGCATGACGAAGGTGCGCGCCCCGAGAAAGACACGGGCGCCGATGGTGATTTTTGCGGTCATGAGGAACATCGTCTTCTCGAAATCATGCGTGCCAGTGCAGAGATAGCACTCCTGTGCCACGGTGGATTCGGGGCCGAGCTCGATCGGGCCCAGGCTGTAGATGTTGGCCCTGTCACCGATACAGGCGCGGTCATGCATGGTCAGGTTCCAGGGGATTTGAATGCGGGCGCGTTGATGAATGAAAGGTTTGCCGTTAAGCTTGGCTCCAAAGGCGCGCACCCAAAAAACGCGCCAGCCGTTGAGCGGCTTCGGTGTCCACGAACAGAGCAAAAGCCAGGCGTACTCCCAGAGAAACATTTTGACCTTTTCCGGGAAGCTCCACGGCGAGTCGTAGATTGATTTTTGTTGGTAAAGCTTCATGGGATTCTCTCGTTTCATCGGATCATGATAACTTTGGGTCCAAGGACCGGATCGTGTCGATCAAACTCACTGCCGTCCGCGTGATTTCAAAATTTTCTTTGAAAGCGCCGACCGCCCTGCCCGCCATTTTGATCTTATCGTCATCGGCAAGACCAAGCCATCGTTCCAGCAGGCGGGAACAACCCCCGGCCGTATCGTCATCCACCAGGCCCGCGCCCCTCGCCTCGATTTCACGCCAGATGTTGACCGGCCGGGAAATCAGGACCGGTGTGCCGCAAGCCAGTGCCTCGACGACGGCGATTCCGAAATTTTCCTGATGCGAGGGCAGAATAAAAACCTCGGCCTGACGCAACGCGCCCCACTTGAGATCGCCCGCCAGCATGCCGGGAAAAGAGACGCTGCCGGGCGACAAGGCCTCGCAGCGCACGGCCAGTTCCTTCAGCAATTTCAGGTATTCCGCTTGCGAGCAGGGACCCGCAATCATGAGGTGAAGGTCGCGCCATGCCTCCGGTGGCTTGGTTTCCAGCAGATTCAGAAAAGCGCGCAGAAGAAGATCGCAACCTTTCTTCTCGTGAAGCCGGCCAAGGAAAAGTATCACTCGCTTGCCCTCAAGTTCAGGAAAGGCCTTCGCGAAGGCCTTTTGCTGTTCCTCCTTATTCTCGGGCGGCTCACTCGTGCCGAGAGGCACAACCCGTTCGACGCATCGATAGGGCCAAAAGCTTTCCCGGGCAAGCAACAACTCTTCCTGGCACGTAAAAAGGACCGCGCGCGCATCACGTAAAACAGAATATTCCGTCCACCACCAGAACAGGGATTTTTTGAGATGCTTCAGCGGATAGTAGCGTTTAAACCAGGGATCAAGCATCCCGTGGGGGAACACAAAATAGGGACGACCGGCGGCGCGTGCGGCAGAACGGGTGGCGCGCGAATTATCCCGCCAGAGACCATGGGAAATGATCGCATCGAATCTTCCGCAGTTCTGCATCAGCCACTGATTAAAATCCCGGGAGTATTCGAGCGGGCCGAGCGGAGGACCTTTCATGTGAATGGGAATTTCCAGGTTCTTTTTCCAGGCGCTGTCAGGCGCGTCGACACTGACGATTTCCGCCTCGTGCCCCAGGCTGATTACCGCCTTGCTCAGTCGGAGAATGGACTCGGAAACTCCTCCGGCCGCGGGGTCGATCGACGACGTTACGTTCAATAGGCGCAAGCCCCGTACGCGGGCTTTTTGCTCAGACGGAATCGACATTTGTTAGAGGCTGTCCGAAAAATGGGCGCGGGTCACGCCGAATGGAATTTCTTCTCCACTACAAAGCGTTTTCGGGTTTGAACCCCACCAGGCAACTTTTGAGGTATCGGCGAAAAAATGTTTTCCTCAAGAGCTGCGGATAGACGGTCAGCCGGGCGATCTCTTCCGGCAGACGCCGGTCGTTTTTGATCTGCAGGCACCAGTCGACGACAGTATTGAAGACCGCTTCCGGCGCGAACCATCGCTCCCATTCCTGCCTCGCTTTCAACCCCATGGCCATGGCCTCGGCTTCCTTTTCCTCCAGGATTTTCGGCACATTCGCGGCGTCCTTCTCCGCAATGCGCAGCGCGAGTTGCTCCCACTGCGGTCCTTCCGGGGGCACCCATTGATCGGACAAGATGACCGGAGCGCGGCCCATCTGCATCGTTTCAAAGAGACGCATACTGGACGTTCCACGGCCACGCGGACAGAGCACGAATTGGCTGCGCTTGGCGATGTCGGCATACGTTTTCCAAAAAATATCGCGTTGTGCATCCGTGCCAGCCGACTGAGTCGCAAGGCTTTCTTTGGATGTATCGATGAACACGCTCCGCGGATGCTGCAACTTCGCCAGGTGCTCGCGCACCGGCGCGGTGTTGACGGAACCCACGAAACTGTAGAGGAGGTCGCGCGCGACTGGCGCAGACTCAAAACACGCATGGGAATTTTCCAGGATCGAGAGATAGAAGCCCGTCCGGACGCGCCGGGGCGAGTACCAGTTTTTTTCAATCGAGGCGTAAACTCCCGGCACGAACGGAATCACATTGTCGGCAATGCTGAAGGCAAAGCATTTGTTCCGGAAGGATTTGTAGTAAGGATGCCTGCGGACATTGAAGGCAAACGTCAGGTGCATCTCGGCGAAAAGGATAATGTCCGCCTCGCCCGGATCGTCCACCAGGATGTGGCGCCCTCTCCCCATGTCCGCGCTTTGCTTGAGGCGAATATAGGCGCCCCTTTGGTAAGAATTGTCGCCGGGATCTTCCTCGGCCAGACACAGGAGCAACACTTTAGCCATGGAACTCCCATAACCGATAAACGGAAAACGCAAAGCTAAATGTAGGCTCAAGTTTCATTTAGTTCATTTTAGATTGAAATTAACCGATTGCCCAGCAGGATATCCCCATGGCCACGCAACTAATCCCCCCGGAAAGACAATCTCCGAAAGCGGAAATGCCTCTTCTTTCGGATTTCGAATTCGAATCCATCGATCTCTTTATCCGTTCGGTGCAATTATTGGGTTTGCCGCGTTCGATCGGGGAAATCTACGGCTTCCTGTTCGCCCAGCCGCAGCCGCAACCGATGGAGGTCATGACCCGGCACCTGAACATGAGCGTAGGTTCGGTCAGCCAGGGTTTGAAGTTTTTGAAAAATATCGGCGCGGTGAAGGTGACGCTTCACCCGGGAGATCGACGGGAATTTTTCAGCGCGCAAACGGAATTACGCAAGCTGGTTGTCGGGCTGATCAAGGAACGCATTCAGCCTCATCTGGACAACGGCGAAGCCCGAATCGGGCTTATGCTGCAATCGACCCGAAAGCTGCCCGCCGCCGACCGCGCCATTCTTCAGGACCGGGTTGAGATTCTTAAAAACTGGCGGTGGAAAGCGGCCAAGGCGCTGCCCTTCATCGTCCGCATTCTTGGCGACTGACAATCTCCGGAAAAACCCTAACCTGCAATTTGTTTCACGCCGACATATACCCTATGGAAGAATTGATTATATCCGCCGAGCACGAGGAAAAGAACTATTGGAAGGACCTGTGGAGCTACCGCGAGCTGCTCTATTTCCTCGCCTGGCGTGACATCCTCGTGCGCTACAAGCAGACGACGGTCGGCGTGGCGTGGGCGGTTCTGCGCCCCGTTATTACCATTGCAATCGGCACCCTCATTGCGCGAAAGGTTGCGGGATTAACCCAGGGCGCCGTTCCCACCGTTCTGCTGGTCGGCGCCGGCACACTCGTCTGGCAGCTATTCGCCACATCCTTTGCCGATGCAGGCAACAGTCTCATCGCGAGTTCCAATCTGATCTCCAAGATATATTTCCCGCGGCTCCTGGTACCTGCGTCGACGTTGGCCGTGGGGTTCGTCGACTTCCTCATTTCGCTCGCGATCCTCATCGCCTTAATGCTCTGGTATCAATATATCCCTGATTTTCGGATTTTAACGCTGCCTCTATTCATCATTCTAGCCTTAACCGCCTCACTCGGGGCCGGGTTGTGGCTGGCTGCGCTAACAGTAAAATATCGCGACTTCCGGTTCATCGTTCCATTCATCGTACAAATTGGCCTCTTCATTTCCCCGGTTTGGTACACGAGCGACAAGTTCCAGGGTGTATGGCGTGTGGTTTATTCCCTGAATCCGACAGTAGGGGCCATTGACGGTTTCCGCTGGGCAGTTTTTCGCGGCAGCTATCCTATTTTCTGGCCAGGACTGACTGTCTCCCTGGTCACCAGCGTACTCCTGCTCATCACCGCCATTTTATACTTTCGCAAAACAGAAAGATCTTTTGCGGACATGATCTAACTGAAGCCGACCCATGAGCGATTACTGCATCTCCGTTGAGAATCTGACGAAAAAGTACCGGCTGGGCCAAGGCGGACCTTCTGGAGACGGATTGCGTCATCAGCTTGAACGTGGTGTGCGTTCGCTTTTCTCGCGGCGTTCCCTGGCAGATGAAAAAGTCGTGGCGCCCAAAAAAGATGCCAATGAATTTCTGGCGCTCAACAATGTTTCGTTCCAAATCAAGCCAGGTGAAGTTTTAGGCATCATCGGCCGCAATGGAGCGGGAAAAAGCACACTGCTCAAAATTCTCAGCCGCATTACGCCGCCAACCAGCGGGCAAATCCGGGTACGGGGCCGCATCGCCAGCCTGCTCGAGGTCGGCACGGGCTTTCATCCTGACCTGACCGGACGCGAAAACATTTTCCTTAACGGCGCCATCCTGGGCATGACCCGGTCGGAGATTGTGCGCAAGCTCGATGAAATCGTGGCCTTCGCCGAAATCGAAAGGTTCATCGATACACCGGTGAAGCGCTACTCGAGCGGAATGTACGTTCGTCTCGCCTTCGCCGTCGCCGCGCATCTCGAACCGGAAATTCTCATCGTCGATGAAGTGCTCGCCGTGGGAGACGCCCAGTTCCAGAAAAAATGCATCGGCAAGATGAACGAAGTCGCGCAGAGCCACGGGCGCACTGTCCTTTTCGTCAGCCACCAAATGGCGGCGGTGCGGAAACTTTGCCACACCGGCATGTTGCTCACCGCCGGCACGACCGGCGGCCCGGGTCCGGTTGAAGATGTGATCCAGGCTTATCTCGGGCACATGACCGCCTCGGACCGGGTGATTGACTTGAGCAAGGTCCGGCACGACGCCTACGCGCTCAACACCGGTCGGCTCGAATGCCTGAGCCTCGCGGAAAAATGCACCCTGGGCTACGGGGAACCGTTGACGCTCCACCTCGACGTGACCTGCGACACGTCGATTCACGACGTGATCCTCGGCGTCGCTTTTGATACGTCGGAAGGTTATCGCGTGATGACGCTCGACTCCGATGTCAGCGGAAAAAGCCTCGATTTCGCGAAGGGCAAATACCGCGTCACCTTCACGGTTGGGCGAAATCCCCTCAGTCCCGGACTGTATAATATCGGCTGCGCGATGTTTTCCGGCGGGGCCATTGTCGATAGTTGTGCGGCCGGCGTCTGGGAAATAGTGACCGGCCAAAGCGACGTCATTAGCAACCGCGGCTTCGGCGGTTGTCGCGTGGACTTTGAAACCAAGGTCGTTGCATTATGAGCCTCGACACCCCGGCAGCAAAAGCGCCTTGTAAAATCGCGCTGCTCGGGTGTGGCGCGGTTTCCGAGCTCTATTACGCACCGGCGCTCCGGCATTTGGAGTCGGAGGGCGCGGCCCGGGTGACGGCGCTGTTTGATCCGGATGCCGGACGCGCCGCGAAATTTTGCGCCCAATTCCCCCAGGCTGTTTCGCATCCGGATGAATCGTTTCTCGGAAAGGTCCCCCTCGATCTGGCCATCGTCGCCTCGCCTGTGAGTTTTCACGAGGCCCACGCGATTGGCGCCTTGAAGGCCGGTCTCGCGGTTCTATGCGAGAAGCCGCTGGCCGGTGATACGAAAGCAGGCGAGCGCATGATCGCCGCCGCCACGAAATACGGGCAGATTCTCGCCGTCGGGCTGCTCCGTCGCTTCTACTCCAACGTGCAATTCACCCGGCAGATGATCCAAAATAAAACATGGGGGGCGGTCGTCTCCTTTTCCATTCAGGAGGGAGGTTCGTTCAACTGGCCGGCGCGCTCCGATTCCCTGTTCCGGAAGGAGACGGCGGGCGGAGGAGTCCTGATCGACATCGGCGTGCATGTCCTCGATCTGGTGGTCCATTGGTTCGGCGAACCGCAAAAAATGGTCTATACCGACGATGCGATGGGCGGCTTGGAAGCCAATTGCCGGGTGGAACTTTCCTTTGCCTCGGGATTCAAGGGCAGCGTCCAGCTCAGCCGCGACTGGAAGACGGCCAATCTCTACGTCATCGAGTTTGAGCGGGGCACGCTGAGGCTGCACGCCGGTGACGCAGACAAAGTGGAACTGCAAATGCGCAACTCCGATCTCCTGCTGGAGGGATCGCTGAAAGTCGAGCCGGGCCCGGATTCACCCGAACGCGCGGTTCTCCCGGCCTCGACTTTTCCGCAAGCTTTCCTGGCCCAGATACGCGATTTGATTTTTGCCCGCCAAACGGGCACACGTCCGGCCATTCCGGCCGAAGAGGGAATTCGCAGCCTGCGGCTTATCGAGCAGTGCTATCAAAATCGCTCCTTGATGGACATGCCCTGGCTGACGCTGCAGGAAAAGAAATCGAGCCAGTTGCTGGCCGCGGGAGGCAACCGATGAAATGGGCGGTTCTCGGCGCCAGCGGATTTGTCGGCTCGCGCTTCGTGGAAAAGATGCATTTGTCCGGCGAGGCCACGGTGCGCCCCATCGTCCGCAGTTTTTCCAGCCTCGCCCGGCTCGCCCGATTTGAACTCGACTGGCGCGTAAACGACCTCACCGATGTGCCCCAGTTGACCCAGGCGCTGGAAGGCTGCGACGTTCTCCTGCATTCCATTGTCGGGGACGAATCGGTCATTCTGGGATCAATTCCATCGGTTTACCAGGCGGCCAGCCAGGCGGGAGTTCGCCGGATCGTTTACCTGAGCTCCTCGTCCGTGCATGGCCTCGCGCCCGACATTTCCACCACGGAGGAAACGCCGCTCTCGGATCAACAGGCTTTCACCTATAATAATGCCAAAGTTCGGGCGGAGAGATTGTGGGCCAAATTGCGACCGACGGGAAAAGTGGAAGTTGTCGGTCTCCGCCCGAGCATCGTTTTCGGCCCCCGCTCGCGCTGGTGCTCGGACATCGCCCAGGATGCGCGCGCAGGGACGGCTTATCTCCTGCGCGAAGGAGCCGGAATCTGCAACTCGATCTATATCGACAATCTTCTCCAAGCCATCCTCCTCGCCGCCGTGGCATCCGGCGTCGACGGCCATTATTTTCTGGTTCGCGACCGGGAAAGCGTCACGTGGAAAGACTTTTATCAGCCCATCGTCGAGGCTTGCGGCGCGCAGCTCCGAGACGTTCATCAGGTCGAAGCGCCCGAGTTTCGCCCAACCTGGCAGGATCGCCTGGCGAGCCTGCGCGCTTCCCCGCTTTTGCGCATCACCAAGCCTCTGACCCCGCGTGTAGCCATCCGCATGGGCAAGGCGGCACTGGAAGCGCTGCCGGCCCCGCCCGAGCCCAACCCGTGGCCCGGCGATGGGAAGCCGCGCCCGCACGTCACCGCGGAGATGGCGGCCTTGCAGCAGTGTCTCTGGCCCATGCCTTGCACCAAGGCGGAGAAAATGCTCGGTTACAAACCGGAGACCAGCTTTTCCGAAGGCATGAAACGCTCCCTCGGCTGGCTGAAATTCGCCGGTTATCCCGTTCAAAATGTCGGATGAAGACGCTGGATTTCAAGCAATGGGCCGTCGTGGCCCACAAGGACGATACGGGCTTCGGTCGCCAGGCGCGCGACATCCGGAAGGTGCTGTCGGTGGGCCGGCATATCGTGATTCCTTCCGAACGGCTCACGGACCATCCCTTGGACCCCGTCGACGAAGTGCTGCTTAAGCCCGACGCCCCGGTGTCACGGGTGAAGGAGGTTTTGCACGGCCTGCAGGGCATCATCTTTTTCGAACGTGCCGGCTGGCACAACGACCTGCTGCCGTGCGCGCGCGAGCTCGGCGTGGCGACGGTCTGTGTGCCCAATTGGGAGTGGTTCCGCGACTACGACGAAAAGTGGGCCTATTGCGATCTCTTCGTCTGCCCAAACGACATGGGCCTGC
>Ga0116229_10002140_pt1 | contig 31683 bp, 26 predicted proteins | sample S1TSphgellanicum_3_FD_87313 | JGI IMG/M metagenome (GOLD analysis project Ga0116229, IMG submission 87313) | Host-associated microbial communities from peat moss isolated from Minnesota, USA - S1T2_Fc - Sphagnum magellanicum MG | ecosystem: Host-associated > Plants > Peat moss > Unclassified...
GCACCCCAAGGAATTCTAGCTGCTACGATTTATGGGGTCAAAGCTGGCGATAATCAACCAATTTGGATAGATTGGCTGTCCCTACCTGCCACATTGCATCCAGATTTAGCAATACCTACGTTAGAGTTAGCTAGTTCTGGTGATGAACCGGCGATAACTTTCTTGTTGGAGCGCCTGATCAACTCCGATCTGGATTGGCGATTAAAAACAGGAGGTACGAGAGTACTGCTACTACGCAAAGGGGATTTATTACATGTTATGTGTGATGCGCCTGTTTGTCCGGCTAGAGGTCAAGTAGCTAGTAAAGTTATGCAGTTCATCCGTCAACTCAAAATAACTGGGATGATTGGTGTACGCGTTTATGGACGACGTGCAGGTGATAAGGAACCTGTTTGGCATCAAGGACTGGATTTCTATCAACGTCCACGTTTAGTACCTGAAGCTACACCAGAGTTCGCTGCTACTGCTAAATATGTTGATACTCTCATGACACTAGAAACTCAAGATTCGGCTTTACGTCCTGAATTAACAACCCAGGAGGTACAAGGCTTAGTAAATCAAGTCACTGAAAAATGCAAAGCAACTATTGGTAATCGGATGAGAGAGTTGCTTTTGGGAAGTCAGCTATTTACAGAAATCAACCAGTCAGATAGGCCTTGTTTTGCTGACCATAAGTGGCAAAATGGTTTAATTTGGGTTTGCTTGGGCATAATGCTCACGCTGCAAAGTGATTGGATACTAGGCTTTGTGACTAGTCGCATGAAACCAAATTCCGCTACATCTGTAGCTACTATACCTGCATCTTCTGCACCTTTACAACGCAAAGCTACTCCTAACGCTATTCTACTAGCAGCGCGATCGCCTTTCCCCAGTTTTAATGCTAGACAATTAGACGAGCAACTAGCACTATATAAAGAGAGATTAGCCACGAATGGACATCCACCAGATATCTTAATTGTCGGTTCTTCTCGCGCCCTCAGAGGCGTTGACCCTTTAGCCTTATCTCGGGCTTTGACCAAGCTAGGCGATCGCCATCAAAATAACCAAAATATTGATGTATTTAACTTTGGTATTAATGGAGCTACAACACAAGTTATTAATTTTATTGTCAGTAAACTTTTGGAAACTGGGGAACTGCCAAAAATCATCCTTTGGGGGGATGGCTCCCGTGCTTTCAATGATGGGCGAGATGACATAACTTTTAATGCGATCGCTGCTTCCAAAGGTTATGCACAGGTTTTAAGTCAAGCCCAAACAGCATCAACTAAACAGAAAACACAATCTCCCCTGCTATCCCTAAATCAACCGGAAATTAATAGTTATCAAGCGACTAACCAATGGTTGAATCAGGCTTTAGCGAAATTATCTGGGAGTTATCAGCACCGCGACCTAATTAAAACTTTATTAGGACGACAACTGAATCATCTACCCTTGATCGCTCAACTTGACCCTAACCAACTCAGAACCTCAGCCAAAAATAATCCAGAAGAGGAGGATTTAGAACAGGAAGTAGATATTAATGGTTTCTTACCTCTGTCTATTCGGTTTAATCCCACATTATATTTCCAAAAACATCCAAGAGTACCTGGAAGTTATGATAGCGATTACAGCAATTTCCAGCTAGGAGGTAAGCAAGATAATGCCTTTCGCTCGATCCTAGAGTTCACTAAAATGCATAAAATAACCTTAATATTTGTGAATATGCCGCTCACGGGAGAATATTTAGACCCTATACGGAGAAAGTATGAAGCACAATTTCAGCAGTATATGCTAGCTGCTGCTACGAAAAACCATGATTTTATCTATCGGGATTTAAGTCAAGCATGGCTAACCACAAATGACTACTTCTCTGACCCTAGCCACCTGAATCGTTATGGAGCATATGAAGTTTCCCAAAAGCTGGCTCAAGATCCGATGATTCCTTGGCAAATCAAGTAAAAATTACAGTCCGATCTGTGAATAATTCCTACTGAATGTCATAAAAATGAATTTTATATCTCCTTTTTACGGTCTTTTTTTGTTGATTGTCTTAGGAATTTACTGGACATTAACAGAGCAAAAATTACGCTTTTGGATATTGCTAGCTGCTAGTATAGTATTCTATATTTCTCTCAACTTCCAATATTTACCATTGCTGTTAGCACTAACCTTGGTTAATTTCCGCTTAGGTCTAGAAATCGGCAAAAACTCCACACCAGATAAAAATATTCCCCCAGAAAATGTGGAAGAATGGCAATTAACTCAATCAGATTGGAACTTCTATCGACTAAAAATTTTGTGGTTAGGTATAGGAATTAACGTAATATTACTATTAGGGTTCAAGTATCTAACACCTTTAATCAATTTAGGATTTGGTGGGAATACAGAATCCCCGGACTCGACTTTCAAATTAGTTGCTCCTTTAGGAATTTCCTTTTTTACATTTGAGTGTATTGCTTACTTAATAGACGTATATCGCGGAGCGCCTCCCGCACGACATTTATTGAAATTCGCTACCTATAAATTATTTTTTGCCAAACTCATTTCGGGACCAATTACTCGTTATCATAATTTAGCAAATCAGTTTAATACCCTGAGATTTCCTCAAATTGACAAAATAGCAGAAGGCTTGTGGTGGATTGCTAGAGGGGCTGTGAAAAAAGGCATTTTAGCGGACAATTTAGGCATTTTTGTAGATTTATGTTTTGGTAACTTACCACGAGCTGGGAGTGCTGACCTGCGCCTAGCTACCTGCGCCTATGGATTACAATTATATTTAGACTTCAATGGCTATGTAGATATTGCCAGGGGTAGCGCTTTACTTTTTGGTCTAGTTCTGCCGGAAAACTTCGATTTTCCTTATTTTACTACCAGTATTGGGGACTTTTGGCGACGATGGCATATCACTTTAGGTGATTGGTTACGTAATTATCTTTACTTTCCCTTAGGTGGTTCCCGTCGTGGCTTAATGCGCACCTGTGGCAACTTATTGATCGTCATGTTAATTGCTGGCATGTGGCACGGCTCCGCTTGGGGTTTTGTTGTTTGGGGCGTGTTACATGGTATAGCTTTAGTAGTTCATCGATTGACCGACGCTCTTGGCTCTCGCTTTCCCCGTCTGGATAAATTTTGGCAAAACCCAGTGGGGGCGATCGCTGCTTGGCTGTTAACCCAAATTATGGTTTTCACTGCTTGGATTTGGTTCCGTCTTCCCAATATCCCAGATTCTGTTTTCGTCACTCAAAACTTATTTGGCAAAACTGCTGATGCACAATTTTCCCAAAAAGTTTACTCAGAAGCTTTGAACATGAGTCAATCACAACTGACTTGGTTACTCATCAGTTTATCCATGTTAATGGGCTTAACCTATAGCTTGCATCGAGGGATGAAGTTAGAGTTCAACTGGCAAATTAAACTGGTTTTTGTGCCTTTGTGTTTGTATGCTGTTTGGTTATTAGCTCCTGAAAGCAGTCTACCTTATATTTACTTTGATTTTTAGTCATTTAGGTTGAATTGCAGAATCTCTTCCTTAAGGGGGAGGAGAAACTATATTTCAGCATTTATGATAGGGGGTATATTCAGGTAATTACCTTTCTTGGTGTTGGTCGTTCACTAAGAGAGGAGGAAACCTAATGTAATACTCTCCCCCTCTGTGGCCGTGCGGTCATGGTGGGGGAGAGTTTGGGCAAAATTGGTCAAGATTAAAAACATGCTCTGAAAATCAGAATGCGGAACCCGGGACTTGAACCCGGAAGCCTTGCGGCACTAGAACCTGAATCTAGCGCGTCTGCCAATTCCGCCAGTTCCGCAAAATATACCTTAGTTAGCAGATGCAAGTATCCATTATTCAGCAAAAAAACAAATTTGTCAAGTATTACTGCAAAATCGGAATAGATGTGTGGCGATCGCCGAAAATATGATTAATTGACCAAATATAACTTTCAGTGGGATTTTATGGGAGCAACTGGCATTTATCTTGCCTATCCGCCATTGTTTTGCTGTTGTAGTTGCTGTCATACCACAGTACACTAGTCAGAACTGTGCTGAAGATTAAGCAATTTAGGATTATGGAGTAGTGGGCTTGATTAATTAAAAGGAGGTTCTAATAATCGGACATAATTCTTACTATCTCCCCATTTAGGAGCAGAATTATGTACAAACTTGGGATATTCCTAGCTGACACCAACAGCTAGTCAATATATTTGATTGGGGGTAACTCAATTGAGATATGCTGATTAGCCAAGTTTGGGAAATTTTCGACTTTGACAACGACGGCGTTGCGTGGAGAAATTTCCTATCCCAACTCTAAACCAACTTCAAACCCTTAATATTACATTATTTTTTTGGAGGTAGGCTTATCAATCCTTCCAGCAGCTTACCAGATACTAAGTCCACTCCGGAAGCAGACTCCTCAGTTTTGCAAGTTTGGGGCGGGCATCAATTGCAAGGTCATGTCAGTATTAGTGGAGCTAAAAATGCTGCATTAGTGATCATGGCTGGAGCTTTGCTTTGTTCAGGAGATTGCCGGATTCGCAATGTTCCCTTATTAGCAGACGTAGAGGTGATGGGTCAAGTTTTGTCAGCTTTAGGCTTAGGCTTAAACAGACACGGCGAAACAAGCGAAATATTAGATATTAATGCTCGCGAATTATTGACATCCAAAGCTCCCTATGAACTAGTTACCCAATTACGGGCTAGTTTTTTTGCTATTGGTCCAATTTTAGCCAGACTGGGAATAGCCCAAATGCCCTTACCAGGAGGTTGTGCTATTGGAGCTCGACCAGTTGATTTGCATGTGCGAGGACTGCAAGCAATGGGAGCAGAAGTCCAAATCGAGCATGGTATCTGTAACGCCTATGTTCCAGGTAGTAATGGTCGTTTGCAAGGAGCTAAGATTTACTTAGACACACCCAGTGTTGGAGCAACAGAAACCTTAATGATGGCGGCGACCTTAGCGGAGGGAGAAACCATAATTGAGAATGCGGCGAGGGAACCAGAAGTAGTAGATTTAGCTAACTTCTGTAACTCTATGGGAGCTAAAATTCATGGTGCTGGTACTAGCACAATTACTATTGTGGGAGTGCTGAAATTACACTCTACCGACTACACAATTATCCCTGATCGCATTGAAACAGGAACATTTTTAGTTGCCGGAGCGATCGCCCGCTCAGAATTTAGGTTATCACCAGTGGTTCCCGATCATTTAACCTCAGTAATTGCCAAATTACGGGAGATTGGTGTAACCATAGTTGAAGAAGCGCCAGACTGCTTACTGATTCTACCAGCAGAAAAACTCAAGGCTACAGATATTGATACATTACCCTATCCTGGTTTTCCCACGGATATGCAAGCACCTTTTATGGCACTTTTGGCACTAGCAGAAGGTGATAGCTTGATTAACGAATCTGTATTTGAGAATCGTCTGCGTCATGCTTCGGAATTAAATCGATTAGGAGCGGATATTCGGGTTAAAGGTAATACTGCTTTTGTGCGGGGAGTCCCAACATTATCAGGTGCGCCAGTCATCGGTACAGATTTACGGGCTTCCGCAGCTTTAGTCTTAGCTGGATTAGCCGCAGAGGGACAAACAACAATTCAAGGACTACGACATTTAGATCGGGGTTATGATCGCTTAGATCTGAAGTTGCAAAAATTAGGTGCCAAGATCTTCCGGGAACCTATAGCTACTTCAGGTACGGAACTACTAAATCATAGTAACAGTAGTTCACCTGCGAGCGTGAGCAACTAATTTGTTTGGGTGAGCGAAGCTCACTCCCGCACGGAAATAGTAGGGGCGCAAGACATACGTGCCCCTACAACCCTAGCCCACAGCATAGTCACTCATTTCCCGCATGAAAGGGGGATGAAAACCTAGCACAATATCTTGTTTTGGTACGCCCAAATCAACCAAATCTGCTGCAATATCGTGTTCTGTTGAATTGTAAAATATCCAGATTTTCTCATTACGAATATCAACATGCATTACACAATGATGTACCCACCGCTCATGCAACCAACCTAGATGCAAAATTTGATAGTGATTTCGCTCTGTATCAAAAATAGTCTCAACCTCGATCTCACCATAAGCTGGCTTAACTTCTGCATAATCCATAAACAATTGCTGTACGATTTGCTGATAGTTTGTTAATTTATCTGTTACTCCTTCCATAGTGAAATTTGCTCCAATTCAGTGTTGTAAACAATCATCTTTACAGAATTTTCTTGCAGCATTGATGCTGGAAAATCAAGTTGGAAAAAGCTGTTATAGAATTGTATTATATTGAATAGCTACTTTAGTTTTAAATATAGTGTCCAAATTGTATGGTAAAATTCAGACATCTGGGGTTAAGTAGTCTATGGTTACTATTGATGGCAGTGCCTGTATGGTCTCAAGTGCAATCACAAAACTTTAGTAATGCCCAACTATCAGCTTTAAAGTCTGTAAACAGGCCAATCTTGGTTCCCAGCTATTTGCCCGATGGCTTCACATTAAATCAAGTGGAAGTCAACCCCTGCAAAGCAGGAATCCAGCGAGATGACTGTGGTGGCTATACCCTAATTTATAGCGACCCAGATAATATTTGTCTAGTAGTATACGCCGTCGGGGGTGGATTAGGGGGTGCTGATTCTGATTTTGAAACCACAGTAACCACGAAGTTGTTTGGTGAAGTGACAATAGAATTTGGCAATCAACCTGGAGGTGCAGCTAAACCTAGTCAAGACCAAATGAACCAACCCCAACCCAATCTCGATAATTTTCCTGCGCCTCTTATTCATAGCAATACTCCTTACTATAGCGTTAGCACAGGAGATAATTCCTACTATAAAGAAAAATATAGATGTAGCAGTCGTCTTCGCATCACACCTTCAGAACTTATAAAAGTATTGGATGGTTTAACGGTACTGAAATAGTGTTACTAAACTCACAAAGAGAGGCTTTTTTACCAGGAAATTCCTGTTCCTAATTCTTTCAAATGGGTTATTTTTTATAACTTGCAACCTGGGTTACTAGTAAATTTTGAGGAAAACAATGGGTAAACCACAAAAGAATTCTGTAAACTATAACACGACACCATTTCAAAAGGTACGTCAAAACCTAATCACTGTCAGGAAGTACCGTACCCCAGTTCGGAGAAACTTGCTGTATTTAATCTTACTAGCTATTCCTCCCTTAAATATTACACTTTTTGAGAATCCAGCACAAGGCAATTTTAATTACAGCTGCTCTACAGACAAATACCATGTTGTTGTCAACACAGATGATCGGGGTAATCTTGTCTATAAAGCCTTTAGTCCTAAGTATAATCCTGATATCCCACCTGACGCAACCCCAGTCTTGGTTTTATCTAATGGGGAAATCATTAGTTCGGGAAAAGAGGGTAATGGTTCTTATCGTCGGACAGTGATTCATTGGAAGGGCGATGAAGGATTGGTCTATGAAATTAATCAGTCTGAACAACTAACAGGTGATGTGGGAGCTACAGCAGGAGTCTTGCGTATAATCCAGGAAGACAAAGAAATATACAAGGGATCATGTCAAATTGACGATTAACCTATGATATTCACCCAAAAGGCTTACCTGCACTATCTCCTGCTATGTTTTAGTTCCGTCGAACTCACGTTAAAGTAATTAATTGCTCCGATTAAAATTCCTAAAATCTTTTTTATATCTTTGATATGATATTCCGTTAAATCAATGGAAACAACGTTATTTTCTAACTTTAAAAACTGCCAAATAGTGCCAATGGTCACAACACCATAAATAGTTTTAATATCATTCTGCTGTTGTTCATTAAATAACTGAGCAGCAATCATTTCAGCTATACATTGTGCTAAACCTGATTTAATGTTTTCGTTTTTAGTTTCTACTAAAGTTATGATAGGTGTATTTATGAAAAGTTGTTCTTGAGAAAGACTAATTATAAAATCGCAAAATCCATTTAATCCTTGTTTACTATCAACATTAAATTCTACCCCTGAAAACAAGCTGATTTCATAGTTAAACCTCCGTCTTACTTCCCATAAAATAGGAGCGATAATCATTTCAGAACGAGCTTTTTCTGTATTAATTGAAACAGCTACGTCAACGTTCTCCTGAAGAGTTGTTGCGAGTAATTCGCTATATTCTTCCTCAGATACATTTCCAAATAGACCTGATGCTTCATTTATAGTCAAGTCGAATCTTTTAATAATCTCATTTAATTTAAAATCACTATAAGCCATTTTAATTACTTTTAATCAAGGGATGTTTGTAAATAGAAGTGTTCAAAGGGAGAAAAGCTATGATGAATACAATTTCATTCTAGCTCCCATTAGTCCTATAAGATTGTATCACCTGACTTTTTCTACCTGACTCGCAACCCCAAGCTTGCGCCCGTTACTTTTTGTATATACGCAATGAAACAATTACAATGCTATACTAGCTATGGGAGTTAGCTAATTTCTCCTGGATGTATTTAGCATTGATAATTTAGAACCTGAGTTAAACTACTAACCATGTCATTTCTTACAACCTCACTCACTGGTTTAAAAGCCGACTCATTCCGTCATCCATTAGACCTAGAAGCAACAAATACTCTTAAGCAAATCCCTGGTTTAGATATGATGGTGCGAAGTTGGCTTGGTCCAATGGCGGAACAGCTTTTCTATGTAGAAAACATTGCTTCTAGTATTTTAGTGGGTGAAAAGCAACTACCCGATTTACATCAGTTGTTATTAGAAGCTAGCAAAATTTTGGATATTGAGCCACCTCAATTATATGTCCGCCAACATCCTGCGCCTAATGCTTACACTTTTGCCATGCGGGGGAAGCAGCCATTCGTTGTATTACATACTTCTTTGATTGAAATCCTTACCCCAGAAGAAGTCCAAGCAGTCATTGCTCACGAATTAGGACATCTGAAGTGCGATCATAGTGTTTATCTCACACCTGTAAATCTATTGATTTTAGCAGCCGGAATATTGCCTAATGTGGGAGCAATTTTAGCTCAAGCAATTCAATCACAACTGTTAGAATGGGTGCGCTGCGCTGAATTTACTTGCGATCGCGCCGCCTTACTAGCCACCCAAAATCCCCGAATTGTCATGTCAGTGTTAATGAAATTAGCTGGTGGTTCTCCTACTCTAGCGCCAAAACTGAATCTAGATGCTTTTGTGGCTCAAGCCCGCGCTTATGATGATATCAGTAAAACCGAATTAGGCGAAATGCTGAAAACAGCACGTACAGCAGAGTTAACCCATCCAGTTCCCGTATTACGAGCTAGAGAAATTGACCTCTGGGCTAGCAGCCAAGAATATGCAGAAATATTACATAATCATGGAGCAAAACATCAGGGTAAAACTGTATCTTTAGGTGGATGGCGTAACTGGTAAATAAACAACTTGCTACCAATTAATTTATTTGAATATGAACAACTAGCAGCAAAACATCTGTCACCTATGGCTTGGGACTACTACAGAAGTGGAGCCACAGATGAAATCACGCTTCTAGATAACCGTGAGGCATTTTTACGGATCAAACTTCGTCCTAGAATGCTGGTTGATGTGAGCAATATCGATTTGCATACCCATGTTTTAGGAGAGAAACTACAACTACCTTTATTAATTGCACCTATGGCTTTTCAATGTCTGGCTCATCCAGAGGGAGAAATTGCTACAGCTATAGCTGCTGCATCAGCAAGCACAGGATTAATATTGAGTACATTATCTACAAGGAGTATGGAAGAAGTAGCTACTGTGAGACAAAGCTTTCCTCAAGCTTTACAATGGTTCCAACTCTATATTCATCGCGATCGCGGACTAACCCGTGCTTTAGTGGAAAGAGCTAAAATTGCTGGTTACAAAGCTTTATGTCTAACTGTAGATGCTCCCATGCTGGGAAAACGGGAAGTAGATCATAGGAATGAATTTTGTTTACCACCACATTTATATCCGGCTAATTTAGTCAATATATCTGGCTTGGACATTTCTCAGGAAAAAGGTGGATCTGGTTTATTTAGTTATTTTGCGCAACAAATCGACCCGGCGATAACTTGGTCAGATTTGGATTGGTTACAATCTATTAGTGATTTACCTTTAGTGTTGAAGGGAATATTACGTGGAGATGATGCTGTGCGAGCAGTAGAACATGGTGCTCAAGCAATTATTGTCTCTAATCATGGTGGAAGACAACTTGATGGAGCGATCGCTTCCATAGCAGCACTAGCAGAAATTGTCACAGCAGTAGATGGAAAAGCCGAAATCCTATTAGATGGAGGTATCCGTCGGGGGACGGATATACTGAAAGCCTTAGCCTTAGGTGCAAAAGCCGTATTAATTGGTAGACCAGTTTTATGGGGACTAGCTGTAGCAGGACAAGCAGGTGTATCTCATATCATCTCATTATTGCAAGAGGAATTACATCTAGCAATGGCGCTGAGTGGATACGCTCGGCTAGCAGATATCGATGTTAGTATTATTAGTATTTGATATGATTAATATTGCTTGTATAAATGATGTCTACCAATATTCTAGGCTATTGCAGCTTGTATAGTTCCTCTGGCTAAAACCTGAGAGGACAATTGTTTGGTCGAGTGCTGTAGATACTACTGAAACGACCGTAAGGCTCTTTGGCGTTAGGTGAAACGCCAAGTTGAATATTCAAAGATGCGATCTGGGGATATTTATCTAAAATAAATTTAACTAGCTTTTTATTCACTACTTCCCAAAAATCTCCCTGACTTGGGTAGTTGACTAGGAACTGATCAATCTCTTTTCTAATTGGTATAAAATTAGGATAGGTATTTTGAGCGATCGCTTCTGGTGTATAGCGATAGGCTACTTTAATATTGAGAATTGCTCCTCCTTGGAGTTGAGTAGCATAAGTGGGAACTTGAAATCCAAAGACTTCTTCATATTCTGAGCATTTTGGAATTGTTTGAGACAGAGAAGGTGATATAAATGCATTACAGGATAGAATAAGAGTAGCAGAAGCCAGCAAAAGCCTATATTTCATATTTTTACGCACCTGAGGATTTCTTTTTTACTTTTGCATAAACTGGCTAGAATTAATCATCTGTTTTTTCCCGTTAAGTTGGATTTAACGGGAACAACGCGGGAAACTCATTCCGGTTTGATTTGGATACCTGCTGCGATCAAGTCGAAGTTTGGAGAAAATTGCGTGTGGCGATCGCTGCTGCTATGCTATCAGCTACTGAAGGTAGTTTAGTTGTTATCGAGGAAATTGACAACGGTATTCATCCCAGCCGCGCTAAACATCTACTGAGTAATATTCGAGATATTGCCGAGCGCCGTAATTTACGAGTGCTACTTTCCACCCATAATCCAGCTTTAATGGATGCTTTACCTGATGCTGCCTTAAGTGATGTAGTATTTTGTTTCCGTGATCCAGAGGAAGGAAATAAAGGAAATAGTCGCCTTGTTAAGCTTGGGGATATGTATGATTTTCCTAGTTTGATATTACAAGGACTACTAGGGCAACTTGTAACAACTGGTGTAGTGGATCGATTTGTTAAATCCCCGCATACACCTGAAAATAAAAAACAACAAGCGCTGGAATGGCTATCTCACTTCTGATAAAACCATTTTCTGTAATTGTGCTGTTATTTCACTCCACTTAACTCCTGCTAAACTGGGTAAAACAATATGCGCATCACCTACCCTTTCCTTTGGTCCCAAACCCACAACCCACATATGACCAGCTAAAGCTGCTGCGACACCGACTTTTGCATCTTCAAAAACTAGACATTGATTTGGTGGGATTCCTAAAAGCTGCGCAGCATGGAGAAATAAGTCTGGTGCTGGTTTGGATTTTAGTACACTATCACCATCAGCGATCGCATCCAGTCGATCGCCGATTTGCAATCGTTCAATGACAGTGCGAGCATTTTTGCTCCCAGAAGCGATCGCAATCTTCATACCAGCTTGAGACACTTGCTCTAACAAAGCATCTGCCCCAGGTAAGAGATTTTTTGGTGTAATCTGCTTAATTAGTTGTTGATAATAATTATTTTTAAATTCCAGCATTTTCTGGATTTCTGCTGCTGGATATTGGCGATCGCCGATAATCAGGGATAGGGAAGCCAGACGAGAAACACCCCGCAGCGCTTCATTAGCTTGACGGTCAAAGGGAATTCCGGCATTATCTGCCATTTTTTTCCAAGCTAGATAATGCAATTCCTCTGTATTTGTTAACACGCCATCTAAATCAAAAATTACAGCTCGAATTTCTGATCGGTCTTTTTCTGGTTGGTGTAAGTCAAATACATACCAGCGATCGCGCCAACATAATTGAAATTTGAGTCGCTGCCAATTTGGGGGAAGTTGAGGTTGAGCATGTAGGCCATTTTCCGTAATTTTTATACCTCCAAACCCAAAAACTACGGCTTGCCAAGTACCACCAGCACAAGCACCATGAATACCATCCTGAGTATTATCTCGCTTATCTGCTAAATCCACTAAAGCCGCTTCCATAAATAATCTATAAGCAGATGCAATATTTTTCAAATATGAATTCAAATCGGCTGCTAAAATAGCGTGAATAGCAGGAGCAAGAGACGAACCATAAGTAATATCTGTGCGGGGTGTGTAATAGTCCCAATTACTCTGTAAAGTAGGTTGGTCATAGGGAAGGCTGGATTGGCGCATCAAATAGAGCAACATTAAAACATCTGGTTGCTTGATTACCTGCCATTTGTTGGTTTTTTCCACACCCAAAATGGCTTGCATCGATTTTTTGCGCGGTTCATAATCAGCTAAATTAATCGGTTCTAGTTGGAAAAATCCCTCAAATTGCTCGATTAAATTAGTTTCTGGTTGTTGGGGAATCCACATTTTAGCGATGATGTCTGACCACTGATGGCGCAGATCATCGGTTAAATGTAATTTTTTGGCTAAACTCACAGCTTGTTCTGGGAAGTTGTGACATAACCAATTGTAGACTGCGTTGGCTTTTTCCAAATGCCATTGTGCCATCCTGTTGGTAAAGCCATTATTATTGACAAATTCGTGATATTCATCCGCACCAATGACTCCGCGAATTTCATAACGCTGAAATTGGGAATTGAATTCAATGCGACTACTCCAAAAAATTGCTGTATCTAAGATGATTTCCGCACCTTCCTGTCTCATCCATTCGTCATCCCCAGTTACCCACCAGTAATACCAAACAGTGTAAGCAATATCTGCATTAATGTGGATTTCGCGATCGCGACACCAAATGCGCACGTCTTCCCCATAAAAATCATTGGGTAAAGACCACCTGGGAGTAACTTCATCACCAGTATCAGCACTTTCCCAAGCAAACATTGCTCCTTTGTAACCATAATGAGATGCTTTGCGTCGCGCTCCATCTAAAGTTTGATAGCGATAACTGAGCAAATTGCGAGCTAAAGCTGGTTGAGTCAAGATAAAGAAAGGTGAGATAAAAATTTCTGTATCCCAAAAAATATGTCCGTGATAACCAAATCCAGAGAGGGTTTTGGCGGGAATACTGGCGCGATCGCTATCTCTGGGAGCCGCAATTAGCAATTGATATAAGTTATAACGCACAGCAAAAGCGGCCTGGTTATCCCCCTCAATCATCACATCGCTTTGATCCCAAATTTTTGACCAAGCTTTCTGGTGAGCTAGAAGTAATGTCTGGTAATCTGGCTGGTGAGTCAGTTTGTCGAGGGAAGCTGAAGTGGGTTTTTCCACTTCTTGGGAAGTAAAGACAGTGATGACTTTTTCTATAACAATCTTTTGTTGTGATTTGGCTTTAAAGCTAGCGTTCCAACTGGGATAACCGGGAGTAGTGCTGATTTGTGTAACTGCTTCTATTCCCATGATTTTCATTCTAGCAGCCATACTCACATCAATTCTGGTGCTACGAGTACGGCTATTTAACCAGAAACCATGCTCAATCCTTCCTTGGTCTATTTCTCCCCAGTGGTTAAAGCCATTATTTTCCGAATAGCCATTAATACTAGCTTGGACTTCGATTAAGCCATCAAAATCTAAGGGGGTTAACTGACATCTCTGAACTAATACGTGGGGGTCTGCTAAACTAGCAAAACGCTCAAATTCCACTTTCAGCGTTTTACCTCTGGGACTACACCAAGTACAGGAACGAGTGAGTAAACCTTGAGAAATGTCTAGTTTTCTCTCGTACTCTAATATTTTTCCTTGATCTAAACGTAGGCGATCGCCCACCGTTTCTTCATCCCCTTTACCAAAGACAGTAATCACCAATGGTAACCAATCTGGACAATTGACTAACTCTTTGTAGACTACAGGAACATCATCGTAAACACCATGAATCAAAGTAGCTGGTAGAGTGTTGGGATAACCCTCCTCAAAACTACCCCTTGTACCCAAGTAGCCATTTCCAATAGTGAATATCGTTTCTCTTGTGCGTAACTGACTTGGGTTAAATTGACTTTCGATCAATTTCCAGTCTGTATAGGTAAAACCATCAATACGATTGATTATATCCATCATGGTTATAATTAAATGAGCAGTGGAAAATATTAGACTTATCAATTCTGCTGTTCAGCTAAAATCTTTTGAGATCGCGGCTGATAAATGAGATAAAACAAAGCTTCTACATAACGATCTCGCGCCTCATTATTTTCAGGATGAATAAAGTTCCAAAAGCTAAATAACTTAGCTAGTAATAGTAGTTTGTCCGTATGAATATTCCAGTTATATTGGTGATGAATCCGCTCAATCACAAATTCCGAGACTTCCCGCCAATTTTCCGGGTTTTGCTGGCATTTATCGAGATAATCTCCTATTTTCTGCGCTGATTCTGTGAAATCTGTCGGGTTAATTAGAAATCTATCTTCCAGACCCTCTAAAATTTCTGCAGCACCGCCAAATTGAGTCGCAAAAGTTGGTAATCCAGAAATCATGGCTTCTAAAATGCTGCGTCCAAAAGCTTCAAATCTAGCAAAATAAACATAAACTCCTTGTTTATCAGCAATAATGCGGTATACTTCACCCATGTCAGATAGAGGGAGACGCATACCCAGCCAACGTATTTTTCCGTGGAGATGATAATGATTAACTAGATTGCGTATTTCTTGCATTTCTCTAATTTCTTCTGCACAATTAGCTTCTTCTGGATGAAGTTTACTGGTGAGTAAAATTAAATTACACTGTTTTTGTAATTCTGGACTTTGACCAAAAAACTCAATTAAACCTGCAATATTTTTAATTAAGCTAATTACATTCACAGTAAAGATGGGAATTTTCTGCGGTTCCTCTAGAAAACCTTGAATTTGGGAATTTTCGGCGTAGAATAACAAATCTAGAATCCGTTGGCTTTGTTGAGGATCCCGTTTTGCTTTGAGGTAATAGGGGAAAAAGAGATCTTCATTGACTCCAGGTGGTACTCTGTTGAATTTGGGACTAAATAAATCTACGCCATTAACTACATGATATAATTGAGGCATAGTGAAGTATTTATAAGATTCATATTGTCCTATACTATCTGGTGTTCCGATGATCTCTTGGTATGTTGAAGTGATGATAAAATCAGCAGCATTCATACTGATTAGATCTGCTGTAAATTGAGCCGAGAAGTTATATTGTTTTTCTAATTCTTGCCAATGCAAGCTACTAAATAGATATTTAGGCTTTTCTAGGGAATGAGCAATATTGCATTGAGTCACTTTCAGGCGACGGGATAGAAGGAAAGCGACTAAGTTACCATCACTATAGTTACCAATGATTAAATTCGGCTTGCTCTGAAATTTAGCTAAAAGTTCTTTTTCAGCATCTTCCGCAAATTTTTCTAAATAAGGCCAAATTTGAAATTTAGAAATCCAGTTATCAGTAATCTCTGGATTAAATCCCTGAAAAGGAACTCGTAAAATTCCAGCATTTTCTGTACCGTCAATCTTTTCCCAACGCAAATCGCAAAATGTTCCAGCGCAGTGAGGAATCAGACGAGTCAGGATAATAATTTGGGGTTTAATCCCGAAAAAGTCTAGACCAGCTAGTTTAGTTGCTGCTTGTAATCTATTTTCTAAGCTACGAGCCTGTTCCAGAACATAGATCGCTTGACCAAAGGTTTCATCTCTACCTAAAACGCTTTCTTGACCAATCCAGCCATGTATGGAGATTAAGACAACGCGGAAAACAGTACATATACGTGATACAAAAGCTTCTAGTATTCTCGGTTGGGGAGTCTCAAATAATTGTTCTAGCAGTTCTAAGGTTTCTCGCACGCGCCCCGAGGTATTTCCCCATCCTGGTTCAAAGCCAAGTTGCTGGAGTTGGGTATGAAGTTTTATGTATGGCTGTTGTGGTGGTTGTTCGCTGACTAATTGTAGAGCTAATTTAATCTGTTGCTTTAGTTGAATACCTGATGCAATGCGTTGATTGATGAGTAATTGGATATTGTCATATTGCAAGCTATGTAAGGCTTTGTAGATGACATCCAGCCAGTATTGGGGATTTGTCCACATTTGGCTACATAGATAATTATTCAAGGAAGATAAACCTTGACCAATGTTTCTCCCATCACTAATCCTCATAGCAGTTTCGCTAAATGGTTCTAGGTCAATTTCCAAAATATGGGATTGATATTGGTTGACTAGGCGATCGCTCGCATCTAGAAAAGCTTGGGGGGTCATTTGCTTCCAGGAAGAGAAATCCTTGGATATCCGCCAAAACTCTTGATCAGCGATTTTCGGGCGCAACACAAACCAGACATGGTCATTCTCCAATATCATTTCATGGGTGTAATGTATCAGCTGACCCACATAGGAGGTATGGAAGAAATGGCTAGGCTTGTGGGAAAGTTGACAATAATCAGCAAAAGCTTGGAGAATCTCATTTCTGAGAAAATAACGCCTATCCGTAGCGCCCAAATGCTCAACTAGTTGCTGTAGGTCAGTTTTTTCCTCTGGCTGGAGTGAAGTTTGAAATAATTCAAACATATTTAAGTCCTATGCAATTTAATTGCTGCTAGATCCACCGCATGATCAATATGGTAAACAAGTTTATGGTTTCTGGACTCTAGCTAGAGGATGAGTTGAAGCAGCATAAATCGGAAGTCTTACAATTACATAACTAGCTATTCCTTTTGGAAAAATCTTATCGCAATAATATCTATCTCCAGGAGGAGGAGAAGTAGTCAAGGCTGTAGTTATTATTAGAGTATCTTCCAAATAATCTTTCCCCTCAAGTTGAAATGGAACTGGGAGGGTAGGTTGTTAGAATGTATATTCTCTCCCTTTGGGCCCGTGCGGGTCTGGGGGGAGAGAATTTGGCTTTTTTTAGTTTATCCAGTTATTCTATTCTATTTTCTGTAAAAATTGCTGAACAAAATAAGTAGTGTTACCAAGATTTTCGCTGACCAATAAATTTCCTCTATGCTCAAATGAAATTTTTTGTTTCTTAGTTGTTCCTTCATTTGGTATACGGCGACATGAAAATAATAATCCTCTAAACTCAACCTCTGGATTAACTGTGTTAACAAGCTGAATACGTTGCAAAACAAATTCAACGAAAATCTTAGCTGCTTTTAACTGTTTTAAATAATTTCCAGTATTCTGACTTTTCATTTCTATCAATAAAACGTAAACCTTATTTGATGTAGCTAAAAACAGGATAGCATCATTTTTAGAGCAAATACCTTCACATTGCGGATTAAAAAAAGGGTATATAGGATCATTTTTACCTTCTTTATCCTTATCTATAGAAAAGCCAAAATAAGGAATTGATTTCTTGAGCTTAATTTTTATATAACGACATTTTGCTTGAGCTTGCTTTTCTTGAATCAAGATACTAAGATCACTCTGTACAAGAATATGGAGTTCTTCTGCAATTGCATATTTAATTATGTCAATTAAATTTTTATTCTGCATCCCAGTTTTCCTCTTCTTGAGAAGCATAATAGATTTCATTAGAGGACTCATTAAGATTATTAATAACCTGATCAAAAGTTTCTGCTATAATACCTTCATCAGAATTAATTTCCATTGGTTCGATAGTATTATTATTAAACAGATAAGCAGAGACTTTTGCAGGATCTAAACTTTCGCTGGGTTCATAATTATAACGCTGTCGCAGTTCATCAACTTGTTGAAAGGACTTGTTTAGCATAATGAGATTATTTAATTCACGCACAAAATAAGGACTGTGTGTGCTTATTGCTACTTTAATACCATTATTAACTAATTTTGCTAACACTCGTGCTAAATTTCGTTGATTATCTGGATGTAAACTTAACTCTGGTTCATCAATCATCAAATAGTCGCCTGGTTGAGCAAGATGTTCTAAATAGAAGACTAAACTAAATAAAGTTTTAACGGTAGAGGAAGTAAAATGTAAAGGCATTTTTTTGTTACTGTTACGGTCAGGTATAAAAAAGATATCCCCATCACTGTCTATTTCATATTTACCGTTAATGATATTTTTCTGAATATATTGTGTTTGTTTTTGGTATACACTTTTTTGTTTTTTAGTATTATTTAATTCATTCAAGAATTCAATATAATCAGATATGGGCTTTGCATAACGGGACTGAATAATATCTTTTAAAACTTCCAAAGGATTAATGTTGTCTTTTTGTGCATGATGCAAAAGACGATTACGAATACTTGATAACTCTTTAAAAAATAAATTTAATCCAGCCCGTTCAGCCGGAAGTAAAAAACAATTTTTATTATCCTCGTTCAAGATTAACCTAGTAATGTCTATAGAGAGTAATTCCATTAGTAATTTATGAGAGATACCTTTATCCCGCATTGTAAAGGTAATATTATAATCATTTTCTGGTTTCTGAATATCTAAAAACCAATCTGATTCTTTGTTACCAAGACTTAAGCGACTTTGCCAATTGCTATTGATTATGTTTGTGAGAATTAAATCTTTGTCAACCGTAATTTTAATCTGAGTTTGTTTAAATTCATCAATTTCAGTAGCAAATAAAGTTGGTAAGGATTTTTGCAGACCTTGAGCTATTTCACTTAAAATGTCTTCTAAATTATCAGCAAGCAATTTGTGAAAATCATATTGATAGACTTGTTCTTCAAGCAGTTGGGTGAGAATTTTTTCTACAAACTTAAAGTTGACATCAAAATTATTATTCAGCAGGGAGTAAAAAAAATACATTACATATGTCTTTCCCGTATTATTGGGACCACATAGCAAAGTTAAATCATTTAACTCTAGATCTCCTTCTGTGATAACTCCAAGATGCTTAAAAGTCACTTTCATTTTTAACATATTACTACCTTATAAATGGTATTAATTTCATTCACTTAATTCATCATAGGAAAATATTGATACTCGTCATAAGTTTTCCCTTATTTGGCAATATTTTAGGTATAATGGGGTTCGGATTTATGACCATAGTATACAAGTAAAGATATAATTATCCACCTCCACGCTAAAATCCTTGAAAACCTTGATTTATGGTTGAGAGGGATAGGGGTTACATAAAGATAACCAATTATAATCAATTATATAGGAAACCATCACAGCTAAATCAATTCATTTTATTTCTTGCTGTTTCCCCAACCCCCAACGTTGATCTCTGAAGGGCTTGGATATCCGCCGAAACTCTTGATGAGCGATTTTCGGGCGCACACAAACTAAACATGCTTATTCTCAATACCATTCCGTCGATGTGAGAGAAACGCTTATTTTCGTCTATACAGTTCCTATCAAACCCTATGCCTTAGTTAAAATGTGTATTTTAATCACATTTAGTTACAATATCTCATGAATGCTTTCAACAACTTGTTTAATAAAGTTAACTGCATCATTAACCAATAATTCATTAATATTCCATCGATCTCCTATATTAAGGCTAGGAGCTATATCAGCTTCATGAGCAATTTTATTTCTACGCTCAACAATTAAACTCAGTTCTTGTTTGATATCTTTTGCTGGCCTACCTAGTTTTATAGCAATCTCATCCCATAATTTCTTATCTGATATAAGCCTAATTGCATCAGCTATTTTATCTGGTTGTTGAAAGCTTTTATAACCCAGAGTTTCTCGGATTTCATTTTCCAACCAAGAAACATTATTATTCAGCTTATTTATTATACAACTTGATATTGCTGGAATTAAAGATGAAATTGTATGAGACTGCTCTGTAAATGTGGAGTCATAACTCTGTTGAATCTCGGTTTCTAACCAAGATTCAATATCTATCACCATTATCCGTTCTTGACGCGCAGCATTTAACGAAATTTGAAAGCGGGAAAAGGCTGATTGAGTAGTATTGGCTGGAGAGGATGGTTTAGAACGTTGACCGCAATGAATTTCTAGCATTCCCAGTGTAACAACTTCGTGAATGTAATAGTCTAAAGCACTTACAGCTAGAACCAAAGATGCTCTTAAAATATCCGATACATCCAAAACACTGGTAGCTTGAGATTTTACAAAGTTATGAAGAGCAATAAGCTCTTGAACGCGATTAATACTGATGCGAAACTGGTCAAGCGCTGACTGCATAGTTAGAAACAGAAGTTAATGCAATAATCTTGTCTGCTAAGTCTGAAAAAGTTTGCTTAAATTCTTTTTGCTTCTCTTGGTTATTCTCTAATACTATTCCTGTTTGTCCCAATTGCTCAGGTGTCAGGTCATAAATTGGGGTTCGGTGTGCTTGAGATAGGGAAATTAGACTATGAAAATTCGAGATTTCTGTCAGAGAAAAGCTACGGTTAATTCCTTGCTCAGTATAGAGTGTTTCAGATAGTAGCATATTATTCTGGCGTAAAACAGGAACTAATTTATCAGAAATAGCTTGCTCAACTTTCTCAATCCATGTTTGAAAAGTAGCAGTCTCTTTTCCGAATACAACAATTCCTAAAAAATGTAACGTAACGTTAGGAAATGGATAAGCAGCGTCTCGTAGAATTGGTAAAGAACTTGCTTTTTTAGCCCAAGTGTACCATTTCGGTAACACTTTAGCTAAAGAGTCTATTGCCATTACTGAGATGGAATCAGCTGTGGTCGGAACAAGAAAAAAGTCGCTTGTCATTAATAAATTCTGATTGATCGAGCTTAAAGCTGGACTCATATCAATTAAGATATAGTCCGCATTAAACTTAGTAGATGTTTTCTCAAATAAATTAGTGATGGAACCTGGTATGTTTTTCAGGGATCGAAGTGAATCACCTAATTGTTGGGCAATACCTAATGTCACCTCGTATTCAGTAAATCCAATATGACCGGGTAATAGAAATAACCCTTTCTGACCTTTTACTGAGATGCAGTCTACCGCTTCAATAGCTCTTGGTTGAGACTCGAAAGCAGGAGCTAAACCTGTCTTAATGTTTGATATTGTATCATATATATTTTCTATTTTTGTCTCATCTTCCTCTGTTGCTTCTCCCAGCGCTAGTCCTGTAAGATTACATTGTGGGTCAGCATCTACCAGGATGACTCTCTTACCTTTTGAAGCAAGCATCCATCCTAGATTAAATGTGGTTGTTGTTTTGCCAACTCCACCTTTGGAATTAAATAAAGCAATTTTTTGAACCATTGTAATATACCTAATATAACTTGGCTTGCAGGTTTTAATCCTAAGTATAGTTGGGAGCTTCTCTCTAATTTTTTATTTTAATCCAAATAAACGCTTTTGACCAAATTTTGCAAAGATTGCGCGATCGCCCACCATACCAAAAATAGTCTACAAATATATTATCCTCAAGATACAACAGCATGACAAACATTTTTAGCAGCCAGTTTTTTAGCATCCTTTTTAGATTTTCCCACCCCAGTACCAGTACTTCCTAAAAATTGGCAAGTACAAACAAAATTTCCTAGATGATATTTGTAGCTATACTCTGGAAGACTATGACTTCCCATGAGAGCAAATATATTTAGCTCAGAAACATAGTCCCTTTCATCTTCATCTGGCATTTCTACAGGTATAGAATTAGATGGTAATTTAGCTGGTATTGTATTAACTGGTTTCTCAATAATTACTGTCGGCTCATCGATAATTACTGGTGGACATTCAGGTACTACTTCTAAGTTGTCATCTATATAACTTCTGATCCATTCCTTCGCTGCTAAATTTACTGCCATTTTTTTACTAATATCTGATGCCATTGGGCGAATTTTACTTGTCATGACATTTCCATCACAGCATATTGATAAATTGACAACAAACATTTTTTTACTGTCTTGCTCCGCAGTAGTTTGCATATCATTCCAATTCGGTTTTTTTTGAATTGAAATATTCAAAACACTTTTAGCTGTTTCTGGTGTCAAATTTTCTAATACTTCCTGCTCTAAAGTTTTTAGACGCTCCCCTTCTATCAAAATATGATAGAAATCCTCTTGTGTGAGTAATTGCGCTTTTGCTCTGCGGATAACTTCTTCTTCTATCTCTAGCAGCTTGGAATTGATTGCTGCCATTTTTATGATCTTACTAAAATCCTTTGGTGCTAAATCTGTCAAACTTTCTTTTAAAATCCTATCCATTGTTTTCTGCTTTTCTTTTGTTCCAATATATTCTTTACGGTGAGTATCTCTCTGTTCAATTACTTGATTTATCTGTTCAGCAATTACTGCTAATTCTTCATGATTATATGCTGGTTTAGTAGCATTAATCAATCCTTTTAATCCCCAATGGACAACTACATCAGCATACCGGCGAATTGGCGATGTCCAATGGAGATAACTAGGCAGATTTAAAGCAAAATGTCCTGTAGCAATTGGGTCATATTTAGCTTTACCCAAACAACTTCCCAAGAACTTCCTTAATTCCTCAGGAGATGCTATATCCTTAATATGTGGCATCAATAGCTGCTTATCTTCCGGTAAATTACGAGTTGCATGATTTCTAAAAAGTACTGGATAAGATGCTTGATTTAAATGATTTGCAGCTACCGTATTAGCTAGAATCATAAATTCAGCTATGATCTGCTGGGAACGAGAAAATCCCTCTAGCAAGATTTTACCTTCTTCATCAAAGAAGAAACCATGGGTATGGGTAAATCCTATCGCTCCTCTACGAATTCTATTTTGATTTAATCCTTGAGAAACTCTCTTCATTAAAGCTAATAGATTGTACCATTTGTTATCTGGCTCATGTTCTAGAATCAAATCAACCAGTTCATAAGTGAAGCGTTTTTGACTGATTAAGATGGTTTCCTCAAAGTTATAGCTGACTACTTCGACGTTCTGATCTAAGATAATATTTAAAGATACTGTGTACCGTTTTTCACATGGTAGTAAACTCAATTGGTTTTCCGCCAAATCCCTTGGGAGCATTGGGATATTACCTTGCCTAAGATAGATGGTAGCTACTCTCTCTCGTGCTAGTAAATCTACGGAACTGCCAGGAGTAACAAAATTAGTTACGTCGGCGATGTGAATTGACACTAAAACTTTATCGCCATATATCTCGGCGAATATGGCATCATCCAGGTCTTTGGATGTTGGACCGTCAATAGTTACACCTTGAACTAGTTTTCGTTCTTTTGTAGTACTCATTGAGATAGATTAATTCGATTTGCTATTCTATCGAACTTCATTTAATTATATGATAATTGTCAAATCTTAAGATAGGGCTTCTCTATTTGATTTAATCTTAACCTAAGTTGCTCGCATATGCTAAAATCGAATATTTAGGGAGATTAGAATGGTTTTAGCTATGTAAAGTTATGTAAATATGTATCTAACTTAAATCTTCTTGTGCGTAATAAATCTGCTAATAAGCACGATTCTACAGGTGATGATCCGGAATATCCTAATATTTTTGGTGGGGTTGAACCAGAGGATATTTTCATCAAAGAATTTCCCACAGCAAGAGAACCTCTGATTTTTAGGGGTGAAGTAGAAATTGATGGAAGCACATTACATTTGAAAGATATTGGCATATTTCCTGCACAGTCTCGACGAGCAAGTGCTAGTATATCAGAATTTAGAGGTATATTTGATCAATTAGCAGAACAAGCAAGATATGAACAAGTACAATGAGTTGGCGGAAGAACTTAATAGGCTACTGAATGAATCTGATGACAAAGAACCTGCTATTAGATACTTGAGAGCGAGCAATTATTCAAAACTCGAATCAATAGAAATTTTGAGAAAGGTATTACACATTCCTTACTATGAGGCTCAACATATAGTTCATCATAGCCAGACATGGAGTGATGTAAAAGAATTTGACACAAAATTAATAAATGATTTTTTTGATGTTCTAGAAGAAACAAAGAATCTCAGAACTAAAGAAACTTGACTATATTGGCTCTAAGTTAATTAGTCGCTCTAGGTTTGCATAGAACAAATAATATTTTAGGAGTTTGCTCAAAGTAATGAAACATTGCTGGACATAACCAACCTTCTAGTCCTAATTCTGGACAATAGTACCAGTTTCCTCTATATTGCTCCCGCCGCCATTCAAGACTAATTTGATAACCAGGAAACTGGCTATCAGAAAAGATTAGTATGAACCCAGTTTCAGCATGTGGAATATTTTCCACTGTTCGACTTATAATCTCATCAGAACCAGCAATGAAAGGTTCTTGTTTCAAACCCACTCTCTCGTCATCAAATACCCACATTGCTTGATGTTTATAAGGAAAAATCATTCTTAATAGATTCATAGTCAATTAAAAAATGCTTGAGAGATTAAAAGTTGTTAGATACTGTTTGTAAAGGATTATAAAGCAATAGATTAAGGTTTCATTAACTATGTTAGCATGATGCGAACCGTTACTGTATAAATCATATATTAAATATCAGCTTTTGGAGATGGCTAGCTAGAAAATGATAGCTATCTTGAGGTTGGCTGCTTACAATGGGAAATAACAGTTTTGTTGATGATAGGATTTGGGTTAATACTTAAACTAAAAGTAAGCTCAATGTACTATTTAAAATACCATTGACTAAATTATGCTAAATTTAGCATATTAAAGGAGCAAACAAAACTTGCAGCCAAACAATGAACATTACCTGAGCTACCCTGCTATGCTTTATTTTAATCTAGGTAAACGCTTTTAACTAGATGTTAAAAAGATTACGAGTTAATTTTAGTTCTCTGTTCAGTTTGTTTTTGCTGACGCTATCTTGCTGGGCGATCGCTCACGAATTGAGAACTTACAATTTTCAGGATGTAGTGAAAGCGCTATCAGCCATCCCCAAAAGTCATTTGAGTGGTGCAATTTGGCTAACCATCTTAGGTTATCTAGTCATGGCTAGTTATGATATTCTAGGATTTAGCTATATTGGTCGCCATTTATCTTGGAACAAAATAGCTCTAGCTGGCTTTATCAGCTCTGTCTTTGGTAACACGATAGGTTTTGCCTTATTCACAGGTAGCGCTATTCGTTATCGGCTCTATACCAATTGGGGAATTGACCCATTGGATATTGGTAAAATCGTCGCCTTTGTTAATTTCACTTTTTGGTTAGGGGTGTTTGCTGTTTCTGGCGCAGTTTTCATCCTGAATCCCCTGATAATTCCGGCGCAATTACATTTACCTTTTTTCACAGTAAGTCCGCTAGGATATATTTTTATACTTCTAGTAGTCGCCTATTTACTAAGTAGTATTATTTATCCTCAATCATTAGTAATTTTCGGAAAAACTTTCCATTTACCCACTTTTAGGATTTCCTTGGCTCAGGTAGCAGTAGCTGGATTGGATTGGATGATCGCAGCAGCAACTCTTTACGTTTTACTACCTGCTAATATCAATATATCATACTTAGAATGTTTAGGTTTCTATTCCTTAGCCATGTTCGCAGGTGTCATCAGTAATGTTCCCTCTGGTTTAGGCGTGTTTGAAATCATAATTTTACATTTTTTAGCTAGTCATGCTTCTGCTGTAGCGATATTGGGGTCAACCCTAGCATATAGAGTCATTTACGATTTATTATCACTATTGGTAGCTGCTACCTTACTAGGAATATATGAACTGAGATATAATGCTCGGAAAATTAACCGCAAAATTTAGTTTTGGATTGTAGTTAGCTAGTTATATTAATCCCATATAAATTAATCAAATCACATATGTCGCTAATAGTTCAGAAATACGGTGGTACATCTGTGGGTTCGGTCGAACGGATTCAAGCTGTTGTCCAGAGGGTGAAAAAGACTGTAGAATCAGGAAATTCAGTGGTAGTCGTGGTTTCAGCGATGGGAAAGACCACTGATGGACTGGTGAAACTGGCTAATGAAGTCTCCCGAAATCCTGATCGTCGGGAAATGGACATGTTGCTTTCTACCGGAGAGCAAGTGACGATCGCCTTAGTTACTATGGCTTTACAGGAAATTGGACAACCAGCTATTTCTCTCACTGGCGCTCAAGTGGGAATTGTCACGGAAGCAGAACATACCCGCGCCCGTATTTTACAAATTGAAACCCATCGTTTAATCCGATATCTGGATCAAGGTAAAGTGGTGGTTGTCGCGGGATTTCAAGGTGTCGCTAACAAGGAAGAATTAGAAATCACTACTTTAGGACGTGGTGGTTCTGATACTTCAGCCGTAGCTTTAGCTGCTGCGGTCCAAGCTGATTTTTGTGAAATTTATACTGATGTACCAGGAATCTTTACTACAGACCCCCGCCTGGTTCCAGAGGCTCAATTAATCGGCGAAATTACTTGCGATGAAATGCTGGAATTGGCTAGTTTAGGAGCTAAGGTTTTACATCCCCGCTCGGTCGAAATAGCCAAAAATTATGGTGTTCCTCTGGTAGTCCGTTCTAGTTGGACAGATGAACCTGGTACTTGGGTCACAACCCCCAAAAAACAGGAGCGAGCATTAGTCAATTTAGAGTTGTCTCGCTGCGCTAATGTTGTAGAATTTGATGACCAGCAAGCTAGAGTAGCTTTGTTGCGTGTTCCCGATCGCCCAGGAGTAGCAGCGAGGTTATTTGGGGAAATTGCTCGCCAGGATGTCGATGTTGATCTGATTATTCAGTCGATTCACGAAGGTAATAGCAATGATATCGCTTTTACTGTCGCTAAAAACATTTTACAACGTGCAGAAGCAGTGGCTTGGGCGATCGCGCCAGCTTTACGGGAGCAAATAAATTCAGATGAAGCTGAGGTATTAGTAGAACACGAAACCGCCAAAGTGAGTATTGTCGGGGCTGGAATGATTGGAAATCCGGGAGTAGCAGCAAAAATGTTCGCGGCTTTAGCATCAGCTAAGGTGAACATTCAGATGATTTCTACGTCAGAAGTCAAAGTAAGTTGTGTTGTAGATTTTGCGGATTGTGATCGCGCTATTGCTGCTCTGTGTCAAGCCTTTGAAATCCATCTTTCTGGAATTCCCTTACCGGCGATCGCCTCTGTCAATCCAGCAAAATCCTCTGCTGTGCGTGGTGTAGCATTGGATGTCAATCAAGTCCGGTTAGCTATTCGTCAAGTCCCTGATCGTCCAGGAATGGCAGCTAAACTATTTGGAATACTAGCAGAACACAATATTAGTGTAGATATGATTATTCAATCCCAGCGTTGTCGATTAGTTGATGGTATTCCGCGACGGGATATAGCCTTTACTGTGGCTCGGATGGACGCAGAAAATGCTCAAGCGCGACTCTCGTCTCTAGCTGAACAGTTGTGTTGGGGAGAAGTAGTTTTGGATCATGCGATCGCCAAGGTGAGTATTGTGGGTTCAGGAATGGTGGGACATCCAGGAATTGCTGCGAAAATGTTTGCTGCTTTAGCCGAAAATCAGATTAATATTCAAATGATTGCTACTTCAGAAATTAAAATTAGTTGTGTTGTGAGTAAACAAGAAGGAGTCAAAGCATTACAAGCCATTCACGCTGCTTTTGGTTTAGCTGGTAGTCAGAAATTTGTGGTTCCAGCTTAAAACTTATCGATTGTCTATGTAGAGAAACTTCATTTAGCTTATTTTTTATCAGTATGCCCGTTTCTACCACTCTTGCTCAATTGGTGGAAGTGCTTTCCGCCCAACCAATAAATTTATCGACATCTGCTTTAACTCAACTAGTTAATGATGTGCAAACAGATACCAGGATTTTGCGACCTGGTGAAGTGTTTTTAGCTTTGCGCGGGGAAAATTTTGACGGACATAATTTTGTCTCTAGAGCGATCTCCCTGGGTGCTATAGCCGCAATTGTCGATGATCAATGGGAAAATGATCAATTATCTGAATTACCTTTATTACGCGTTCCCCATACTCTGAATGCGTATCAACAAATTGCGCGATGGTGGCGCGATCGCTTTGATATTCCTGTGATTGGTATTACAGGTTCAGCCGGTAAGACGACCACAAAAGAATTAATTGCTGCTGTTTTAGCGACCAGGGGAAAAGTCCACAAGACTCACGGAAACTTCAATAACGAAATTGGCGTACCGAAAACCCTATTAGAATTAAATCCCACGGATGAATTTGCTGTGGTGGAAATGGCGATGCGCGGTAGGGGACAAATCGCCGCATTAACCCAGATTTCCCGACCGACAATTGGTGTGATTACTAATGTGGGAACGGCTCATATTGAATTACTCGGTTCAGAACTGGCGATCGCGGAAGCTAAATGCGAGCTATTAGCCGAAATGTCTCCAGATAGTATAGCAGTTCTCAATTATGACAACTCTTTATTAATGAATACAGCAGCCAGGTTTTGGTCAGGAAAAACGGTGACCTATGGACTGTCTGGTGGTGATATTCAAGGAAATTTACTTGGTAGTGAGATCATAGAAGTCGCCGGACAACAATTCTCTTTACCTTTATTAGGTCGTCACAATGCGACTAATTATTTAGCTGCTTTAGCAGTAGCTCAGGTACTGGGAATTGACTGGTCGATCCTACAAAAAGGCGTAATTGTCAATATGCCTGAGGGAAGATCACAAAGGTTTAGTTTACCTAATGATGTGCTGATCTTAGATGAAACCTATAATGCGGCTCCAGAGGCTATGGTAGCAGCATTACAGCTATTAGCAGACACTCCAGGAAAACGCAAGATTGCTGTTCTAGGCGCGATGAAAGAGTTAGGGGAAAGATCCCGACAATTACATCAGATGGTAGGTGAAACAGTACAAAAGTTGCGTTTAGATGGTTTACTAGTTTTAGTTGATGGACAAGATGCTCAGGCGATCGCTCAGAGTGTGGTGGATATTCCCTGCGAATGTTTCGCCACTCACGCCGATTTAGTCCAGAGATTAAATAATTTCGTCCAAGCGGGCGATCGTCTATTATTCAAGGCGGCGCATTCGGTTGGATTAGAGCGTGTTGTTTCTCAATTTAGAACAGAATACAATATGTAGGAAATTATAGAAAAGCGATAGTGCGGAGAGTGCAAAATGGAACTTTCCCCACAGCTTTTTGATGATTAACTCAGACAAAACTCAAATAATTAGGTCTATAACCGAATATATCATATCTATCTTTATGTATAGTTCTATAGGATTATCATTCATACGTAGAATAGAGCTAGTATCAAAGTATATTTGCAAATAAAAACCCGATCAACTCTATTTGTTTTATGCAACTCACATACAACAAATAGACATAACTTATTGAATAATGTCTTATTTGATAGTGGTCAACTATTGATTTATTTAAAATTTTTTGGAAAAATCAAAAGTAATAGATTAGTGGAATGAACTACTAATCTTAACGACAAATTCTCAAATATAAATAAAGGAGAAATTTTCATGGCTAACATCAAAATTTCGGAATTAAATCCCTCTGGTGATAATGTATCTGCTGACAATAGCGACCTCTTGCATAAATTAGACGACGTAATTGTACAAAATATTATGGGAGGTTCCTTTGGAGGTTGTAAAAAATCCTTTAAGAAATCCTACGGTCAGAAATACTTAGGATTTGGAAATGGCGGATATGGTGGATATGGTGGACTTGGAAATATTTTTTAATTTCTCAAGCCATAGATACTATCTAACAACTATAAAAAGCATCAGGAAGAGTAACTAGAATTACTCTCAATAGATTTCGGTTTAGGTTTGTAGTTGTGCTTGATGAGCAATTTCCTTGAGTTGTAAAGAAAGTCCAGCTACAAGCCTTTAGTTATTTCATGGCTCAAACTATCCGAAACATATTGGAATTACTCTTCCTTTTCGTGCTGAATAAGATGGTGAATTCTGAATCTCAAATACATTTTACTGTTGAATAAAAGACTTAGTTGGGTAAATGAGTTTGGTAGAATTGTAGCACCACAAAATGGCTGCAAAATTAGCCAGCGAGCATATAACTGATAAACCTAACAAAATATAGGTAGGAATCATCACTATACCAACTATAAACCAACTATAAACATGGAAGATCATCATTCCAATAAATATGCTAGCAATTCCAGTAGATAGCCATATTTGAGACTTGGGACGGTTAATTGCAGCAAGGATAATTGTTGACAGTGTAGCAAGCAATATTATTGGTATAAAGAAAGTGCAAACACCTATGCAATTACTACGGGAGAATTCACATAGAACATCGAAAGCAATCATTAGTTGATAGAGCATGAGAGGATTGGGGGTTGGGGATATGGGAAGAAAGCAATAAATATTTACTTAAATCTTTGCAAAAATCAAATATGACTCCTAAACATATAATTATAATTATATAGCTATTGTTCTATAATAATTATGTATTTTCTCATCGAAGTCCTCGCGCCGTGGAAACCCCTGGCTGTCTTACATGAGGGAACTAGCTACGCATCCCCTGGTAGGTCTTAAACTCTTGCCTCTAACGTAGTTCAGTTAAGAACTCAGTCTGGTCAGGTTAGGGCTTTTGTAAGCCCCCGCCTTTAGGCGTGGGGTTCCTGACGGTTAAACTAAGTTAACCCATCAAAATTACAGTGTCTAGGACGTGAATTACACCGTTATCAGCTATAATATCAGCCGCTAAAACCGTAGCATTTTTCACTTCAAATCCATGCTCACAACTAATCTTAATGGTTGAACCTTCTACTGAAGTAACAGTACCTATTTCTGCTAAGTCAGCTTGCATTAATTTACCTGGAACTACATGATACTTTAATATGCGTGTTAATTGAGGAACGTTTTGTAAAAGAGTATGTATAGTTCCTGGCGGTAATTTAGCAAAAGCTTGATCGTTAGGAGCAAATACAGTAAAAGGTCCAGGACTTTTTAATGTATCTACTAAGTTTGCAGCTTGGACCGCAGCTACCAAAGTCTTGAACGAGTCGTTACTGACTGCAATATCAACAATATCAGCCATTGAGTTACCTCATCTCTATCCATAGTGTGAAAAAGTGGCGTAATTACAGTAAATCATGTTTTACTTTAAACAATTGAGAATCTGCTAAAATACTTTTCAATGATTTGACTAAATATTCTTCAATATATCTTCTGTTTGGGATCATATGAGTAATCTGACTTACGCAATTATAGGAACTGGCGCATTAGGCGGATTTTACGGCGCAAAGTTACAAAAAGCTGGTTTAGAAGTTCATTTTCTGCTCAGAAGTGATTACTGGGAAGTCAAGCAATCTGGCTTAGTTGTGGAATCAAAAGATGGTGATTTTACTCTTCCAAGAGTCAAAGCTTATAATGACACGACTCAAATGCCTCCATGTGATGTAGTCATAATTGCGCTAAAAACTACTCAGAATCATCTTTTACCAGAATTACTACCACCTGTGGTCAAAGATAATGGAGTAGTACTAGTTTTACAAAATGGACTTGGGATAGAAGAGGAAGTAGCACGGATAGTTAATCATAGTGTAGCAGTAATTGGTGGATTGTCTTTTCTTTGTGCTAATAAAGTTGGTCCAGGACATATTCTTCA